>Ga0114951_10001882_pt1 | contig 24903 bp, 18 predicted proteins | sample AM7aDNAmetaG_FD_88677 | JGI IMG/M metagenome (GOLD analysis project Ga0114951, IMG submission 88677) | Freshwater microbial communities from Finland to study Microbial Dark Matter (Phase II) - AM7a DNA metaG | ecosystem: Environmental > Aquatic > Freshwater > Lake | place: Finland: Lake Alinen... | reverse complement strand
GTTTCTGCCCGTATTGGTTTATCCACTAATTCAAAAACACCATTAGAGACTGAAAGACAGCTGGTTAAGTACATACCCGAAAATCAAAGAGCTATAGCACACCACTGGTTAATATTACACGGCAGATATGTATGCATAGCCCGCAATCCAAAATGCGGTATTTGCCCTATTAACAAGGCTTGCAAATTCTTTGAGAAAAAAATATCATTTAATGATAAAATTTTTCCAAGAAAATAAAAAATAATTCTTATTTTGCGGGTTCATTTATTATTAATTATAAGATTGTGACTTCATTGAAAATTGGCGATAAAGCCCCACATTTCAAGGGAAAAGACCAGAATGGGAAAACTATTACTTTAGAAGATTTTTCAGCTAAAAATTTGGTTTTATATTTTTACCCCAAGGATAACACCCCAGGCTGCACTGCCGAGGCATGTAATCTGAGAGATAATTATACGGCACTTTTAAAAGCCGGTTATGCTGTAGTTGGCATCAGTGCAGACAATGAAAAAAATCATCAGAAATTTATTGAAAAATACAACCTTCCTTTTCCACTTATTGCCGATACTGATAAAGAAATATTGAAGGCTTATGGTGTTTGGGGACCTAAGAAGTTTATGGGAAAGACTTACGATGGTATTCACCGTACTACTTTCGTCATTTCTAAAGAAGGGATTATAACCGAAATTATTGATAAAGTAGATACAAAAAATCATACCCAACAAATACTGTAATTATCAGAATACATAAAACTTAAGAAAGAATTAAATATTAATTATATAAATAAAAACCAAACAAATGAGTAAAGAAAAAAAAGATAATATTGTTGACAATGAAAAGCTAAAGGCTTTACAACTTACGCTTGAAAAGCTTGATAAAACATACGGAAAAGGCACTATCATGAGACTTGGCGATAAACCTGTAGCAGAAGTAGAAGTTATTTCAACAGGTTCATTTGGTCTTGATTTAGCCTTAGGCATTGGTGGTTTTCCAAGAGGTCGTGTTGTTGAAATATACGGACCCGAATCTTCTGGTAAAACTACACTGGCTATCCACACCATTGCAGAAGCTCAGAAAAAAGGTGGCATTGCTGCCTTTATTGATGCAGAACATGCTTTCGATATTTCTTATGCTCAGAAATTAGGCGTTGATATACAAAATTTACTTATCTCGCAACCAGACAATGGCGAGCAAGCCCTCGAAATTGCCGACAACCTTATCCGTTCCGGTGCTGTTGACATCCTTGTTATTGATTCTGTAGCAGCGCTTACTCCTAAAAGTGAAATTGAAGGCGAAATGGGCGACTCAAAGATGGGCTTACATGCCAGACTTATGTCCCAAGCATTGCGTAAACTAACTGCAAATATCAGTAAATCAGGTTGCTGCTGTATTTTTATCAATCAATTGCGCGAAAAAATAGGTATTATGTTTGGCAATCCCGAAACAACTACCGGTGGTAATGCCCTTAAATTTTACGCCTCTGTACGTATTGACATCAGAAAAATGACTCAGATTAAAGAAGGAGAAAATATCATTGGCAACCGCACTAAAGTTAAAGTAGTTAAAAATAAAATGGCCCCTCCTTTTAAAACTGTTGAATTCGACATCATTTATGGTGAAGGCATTTCTAAAATTGGGGAAATATTAGATCTGGCTGTTGAAAAGAATATCATTAAGAAAAGTGGTTCCTGGTTCAGCTATGGCGAAACTAAGTTAGGTCAGGGCAGAGATGCTGTTAAAGCCCTTCTGACTGACAATATTGAACTACTTGATGAAATGGAAGTAAAAATAAAAGAAACCCTTAACGCTTAAGTCTTTAAGATTTATTTTCGATGCGAAAAATATATTATATTTGGTTTGTAGCCGCTGTTCTATCTTTCAGCTATGCCTGCAATAATAATAAAATTAAAGACAGCAAGGATAATACTGTTGAAAAGTTAGATGCCACAACGGAAAGTATCAAAACATTAAATGAAAAAATAAAACTCAATCCAAAGGATGGAGAGCTTTATAACCAAAGGGCTACTGTTTACCTTCAGCTTAAAAAAATCGACTCTGCTTTCAGAGATATAAACAGAGCTTTGATGATTGATTCCGTAAAAGCTGATTATTTATCAACGTTGTCTGATGTTTATATGGCTTCCGGCATGGTTCAAAATGCCCTTGCAGCCATTGAAAAAGCTTTAATATTTGAGCCAAATAATAATAACGCACTGCTTAAAAAAGCTGAATTACACCTTTATTTCGAACAATATGGCAAAACATTAGAGCTGACCGAAAAAGCCATTAAATTAGATAATGTTAATCCAAAGGCATATTTTATAAGGGGTATGACTTACAAACTTAAAGGTGATACAGCCGATGCAATAAAAAATATTCAGAAAACAGTTGAACAGGATCAGAAAAACTACAATGCTTATATGCAACTGGGGCTTCTTTACGCTGCTAAGCACAATAGGATAGCCATTGATTATTATAACAATGCCCTTAATCTCAATCCCAAAAGTATAGAGGCTTTATACGGGTTAGGTATGTTTTATCAGGATAATGGCTTCCTTAACGAAGCACTTTCCACATATACCAAATTGCTGTTAATTGATTCTACCTACAAATATGCTCACTTCAATATGGGATTTATTCATCTTGTTGATTTAAAGATGTATAGAGAAGCCATTAAATATTTTAATAAAGCTTTAAAATTTGCTCCCGACTATTACGAAGCTTATTATAATAGAGGCTATTGTTATGAGCTTCTGGGAGATATTTTAAATGCCAGAAAAGATTATAAGAAAGCGTTAGAAATAAAAAATAATTATGAAATGGCCATTGAAGGGCTTAACAGATTAGACAGATAAAGAATTATAGAATTACAGAAATAATAAAATGTTGAATATTATTTATTAACTTTAAGTACTTTAGTCATTTAAGATACTCTCGACACTTAAGTACTTTTAATATAAAACAATCTCATGAAACAATTTACATTCTCGTTGCTTGCTTTATTTTTTGTTGTTTCCGTTTCTGCTCAAACAACAGTTAAATTAAATATGAAACCCGAAACACTTTGGGATTTGGGACGCGTCAGTGAAGCCAAACTTTCTCCCGATGGTAAAAAAATCCTTTACGGAGTTACAACTTATAGCCTAAGTGAAAATAAAGGCAGAAGAAATCTTTATGTATTCGACGTTGAAACACAAACATCAAAACAACTTACCAATGAAAACGAAATGATTTCAAATGGCATCTGGAGACCTGATGGGTTAAAAATTGGATATATTTCATCAAAGAATAAAAGCTCTCAGATTTGGGAAATGAATAGTGACGGCACTGAGAAGAAACAGATTTCTGAAATTGCAGATGGCTTAAATGGTTTTATGTATTCCCCTTTGCTTAACAACATTCTCTATATTAAAGATGTAAAGCTCGACAACGACGTACATGATATCTATCCTGACTTGCCTCTTGCCGACGCAAGGATAATTGACGACTTAATGTACCGTCATTGGAATAGCTGGAGTGATTATACTTATAGTCATGTTTTCATAGCTCCCTACAGAAACAGCATTATGGAGAATGGTAAAGATATTATGGGTAAAGAAAAATTTCACTCTCCATTGCCACCTTTCGGAGGTATGGAAGAAATCACTTTCAGCCCTGATGGAAAGTTCGTTGCCTACACTTGTAAAAAATTAAAAGGGAAAGATTTCGCATTAAGCACAAACAGTGATATATACTTATACAATATTGAAACAGGTGCTACTGAAAATATTTCAAAAGGCATGGAAGGTTATGACAGATGTCCTGTCTTTTCAAGAGATAGTAAAAAAATAGCCTGGCAAAGCATGAAAACTCCCGGCTTTGAATCTGATAAAAGCAGGATAATGGTTTATGATTTTATTACTAAAATTGCCACTGACATCACAGAGAATTTAGACCAAAGTGCGACCAACTTTATATGGAGCGACGATAATAAAAGCATATACTTTATCAGTGGTATCAATGCAACATTTCAATTGTTCAACATTGATGTATCCACTAAAGCAGTAAAACAAATTACTAAAGGTGCACATGATATTAATTCTTTTGAGAAAAAAGGAAAGACTATTATAGCAGAAATTATGTCAATATCATCACCGACAGAAATTTTCATGATAAATGAGGATAATGGAGACATTAAACAATTAACATATACAAATAAAGCCGTATTAGATGGTATTGAAATGGGCAAAGTAGAAGAAAGGTGGGTAACCACTACCGATAACAAAAAAATGCTCGTATGGGTAATTTATCCTCCTAAATTTGATCCTAAAAAGAAATACCCGGCTTTGCTCTACTGTCAGGGAGGTCCACAAGATGCTGTAAGTCAGTTCTTTTCGTATCGTTGGAATTTTCAGTTGATGGCCGCCAATGGTTATATTGTTGTCGCACCTAACAGAAGAGGATTACCCACTTTCGGTCAGGAATGGAACGATGAAATCAGTTGCGATTATGGGGGACAGAACATGAAAGATTATTTAAGTGCCATTGATGCTGTATCAGCCGAACCTTATGTCGACAAAAATAGATTGGGAGCTGTTGGCGCTAGCTATGGTGCTTTTTCAGTATATTGGTTGGCAGGCAATCATAACAAACGTTTTAAAGCCTTCATTGCTCATTGTGGTATGTTCAACTTCGAAAGCTGGTATGGCTCAACAGAAGAAATGTTCTTTGCCAATCACGACTTGGGTGGACCATACTGGGCTAAAGAAAAACCTAAAAGCTATGAATTCTCACCCAGCAAATTTGTTGGCAACTGGGATACGCCTATTCTTGTTATTCATGGTGGTAATGACTTCCGTATACCATATACAGAGGGTATGCAAGCTTTTGATGCTGCACAACTGCAGAATATTCCTAGTCGCTTTCTCTTTTTTCCTAACGAAACACATTTTATACTTAAACCTCAGAACAGTGTATTGTGGCAAAGAGAGTTCTTTAAATGGTTTGATAAGTGGTTAAAATAATTCTTTGTTTCGTTGATGAAAATTATTAGAATCTTTTTTTTATTTATCTCCCTATTGTGTATAGCTTATAATCTTAAAGCTACAAACAAACTTACCTGTAAAACGGATACTGTCAGTTCGTTTAGATTTATTGATGCTTTCTTTGAAAAATCTTCTGAAATTAATATCAAAAATGCCTCTCTCGATTCTTATATTGATTCCATCTTATTTCATGAAACTCTTTCTGATAACGAAGTTTCATTTCTTACCACCTTCAAGAAATTATATAAATTAAAGAGTGACGATTTTCAGTTTCTTATTGACTCAATCCTGGACCTGGACTTTATACCACCTGATCTGATACATGCCATTGATTATTGTTTGAATATATTTTTTGATAACCCTTTCAATGAAGATTTTGGTTGTAATATTTACCCTGATAAAAATACGAATCACTACCCCGCTTCAGATGTTTATAACAATATATGGTGCCAGGTAAATCCAAATCCCTATCCAGTAAGTCTTTATGAAGATGACTCTACTTTAGAATTAAATCTTATCAATGACAGTAATAAATTTATAATGCCTTGTACCGCTCCTGTTACTTCAAAATATGGCTGGCGTGATGGCAGAATGCATCAAGGTATTGACTTAGGTGTTAGCTATTCTCTCCCAATTACTAGCGCTTTTGATGGAGTAGTGCGTTATGCCAAATTTTATACAAGTTATGGCCGGTTGGTTATCATCAGGCATTATAATGGTCTTGAAACCTATTATGCTCATCTGAGTCGTATAAGCGTTAAACCAGGACAGATTGTGAAAGCAGGAGAAATGATTGGCAGGGCTGGTAATTCAGGTAGAGCTTATGGCACGCACCTCCACTTCGAAATGAGATACAAAGGAGTACCACTTAATCCTGCTCATATTATCTCTTTCGCAGATAATAGCCTCTTAAATGATAAGATCATTTTAAAAAAAGTAAAACAAAACTTCTTCGTTTATAATGAGAATGCTATCCTGTACAGTGTTCAGAGAGGAGACTTTCTCTATAAAATTGCCCAGGAATATGGAATTACTGTTGCCCAGCTATGCAAGTCAAATGACTTGTCAAAGAACTCAAGGCTTAAAGTGGGCCAGCTTATCAGGATTAATATGTAGTTATACATATACTGCAATCGGGTACAAATTTCTTATCAAAGTAGGCAGCAGCACTTGGTAGTTGGCAGGACTGCCTACTGCTACTACCTAACTGCCGCTTTTTCAAAAAACGCAAATTATAACTGTTCAAAGTATAGTTTTCCCTTTTTATAAAAGTTACTAAAACTTAATGGCTGTAATCAGGCTCAAAAGATTCATCGTTATTGATAATATTCAGGTAGTTTTTATATCTTGACGAGCTTATTAATCCGGTTTCAAGATTTTTTTTCACTGCACAACCCGGCTCAATAGAATGGGTACAGTTATTAAAACGGCACTGATGCATCAGGTTCCTCATTTCAGGAAAAAAATGAGATACTTCTTCCTTCTTAAGGTCAACAATACCGAACTCTTTAATACCAGGTGTATCTATTATATGACCACCAAAAGAAAGTCTGTGCATTTGTGCATATGTTGTTGTATGTTTACCCTTTTTATTGAAATCTGATATGATTGATGTTTTTAAATTTAGTTGAGGCTCAACAGCATTTATCAATGCAGATTTACCTACTCCGGAATGTCCTGAAATCAAAGAGGTTTTATTTGTTAATAAATCCTTAAATAAAAGCATATTATATCCTGTCTGCGCAGATGTAATAAGACATTCATAACCAATACCATAATAAATATTAAAAAATATATCCAACTGCTTTTTCAATTTATCATTATAAATGTCATACTTATTAAATACAATTTTTACAGGTATATGATAAGCTTCGGAAGTAACTGTATATCTGTCTATAAAACCTGTAGATGTGCGTGGATTACTTAAAGTAACAACCAGAACAGCCTGGTCAATATTAGAAGCAATGATGTGTGTTTGCTTTGATAAGTTGACAGATTTACGAATGATGTAATTATTCCTGTCGTTAATTTTTTCTATTGTGCCTTTCCCTATTTCATCTATTAAAGAAAACATAACCCTATCACCAACGGCAATAGGGTTTGTTGCTTTAATTCCTTTAATCTTAAAATTCCCTTTTAATCTGCACTCAAAATATTCACCTTGTAACGTCTCAACAGTGTACCAGCTTCCTGTTGATTTAAGAACTACACCTTCAACCATTTAACCGATTTTCTCAATCAGGTCAACAATTCTGTTGGAATACCCAACTTCATTATCGTACCAGCTGACAACTTTAACGAGGTTTCCATGTATTACCTGAGTAAGCAATGAATCTATTATTGAAGAATGTTTGTTACCAATAATATCCGCGCTGACAATTGGGTCTGAGCAATACTCTAAAATGCCTTTCATAGGACCATCAGCTGCTTTTTTCATGGCTTCATTTATTTCATCTTTAGTTACAGATCTTGCCAACTCACAGGTCAAATCAACCACAGAGCCATCAGGTGTTGGTACCCTTAGAGCAAAACCATCAAGTTTTTTATCTAACTCAGGAATAACTAATCCAATGGCTTTGGCAGCCCCAGTACTTGTAGGAATAATAGAAACTGCAGCCGAACGCGCTCTCCTTAAATCAGAATGAGGAGCATCTAATATTATCTGGTCATTTGTATAAGAATGAATTGTATTCATCAAACCTTTTACAATGCCAAAGTTGTCATGCAATACTTTAGCAATTGGAGCCAGGCAATTTGTTGTGCAAGAAGCATTTGAAAGTATCTTATGGGTATCCTTTAAATCATTATCGTTAACACCCAAAACTATTGTTGCATCAACATCTTCTTTGGCTTTAGAGGGGACTGAAAGAATTACCTTTTTAGCACCAGCCTGAAGGTGTTTTTCGATTTTTTCTCTTGTTCTGAATACACCAGTTGACTCCACAACTACATCAACAGCTAAGTCTTTCCATGGTAGGTTAGCCGGATCTTTTTCAGCGTATACTTTAATTGCTTTTCCATTCACGACTATATTATCTCCTTCAGCTTTTACTTCGTAAGGGAATTTGCCATGTACTGAATCATATTTTAACAAATGTGCCAACGTTTTGCTGTCCGTAAGGTCATTTACGGCAACCAATTCCATTCTGGGGTTGTTTATCATAGCTTTGAATGTAAGTCTTCCTATACGTCCAAAACCATTGATAGCTACTCTAATTTTATTCATAGTATATATTATTTAAAAAAGTTATAAATTATTACAATAATAAAAAAATCATGTAAATTTCGTTTACAAACCTACATGATTTTTTTCAAATAAACAAATGAGAAATTATCTTATTACTGTAACAGTTCCTCTGAGGTAATTTTTCTTATTAGAACCGTCCCTGTATACAACGCTATACACATAAACACCTTCAGGGACATTAACGCCATTTACTTTGCCATCCCAACCCATATTGATGTCATCAGTGAAAAATATTTGTTTTCCCCAACGGTCATAAATTCTTAAATTTAAATCTAATATACCTTCACCATATATATGAAAGACATCATTCTTCAAATCCTTATTTGGAGTAAAAGTATTGGGAATGTAAATAGTGAAGTTGGGTTTGATAAAAACTCTTCCAGAGGTAGAATCTTTACAGCCCCACTGGTTATAAACAATAAGACTTACACTAAAATATCCTGTATCGGCAAACAAATGTGTAAATTCAGGAGCGGTTGAAGTAGTACCATCTTCTAAAGTCCAATAATAGGTTGTAGCTCCAACAGAATTATCAAAAAAGGAAATAGTGGGTTCTAAAATAGATGCTATTTGTGGTCTATTATAGAAACCTGCAATTGGATTAGGATGTAATGAAACAGTCTGAGATGAAGTGTTTATACAACCCATAGCATCTGTTGCGGTTACACTGTATGTAGTAGTTGATATAGGGCTTACATGAATAAGTTGTTGGGTAGTCTGTCCGGATAATGTTGGATCAGAAGGATTTGAAGCCCAAACAAAGGTATTACCCCCACCACCTACAAGATCTACAGATTCACCAACACACATAAGAGGATTATCAGGTTTAATAGTAACGACAGGATTTGGATTTATGTTTGCGATGACACTTGCAGTATCGCTACAGCCAATATTACTGGAAACAGTTACAGTATAAGTTGTTGAAAAATTTGGTGATACACTTATTGTAGAGGATGATGAAAAATTACTCCATGCATATGTTACGCCGCCAGAAGCAGAAAATGTAGCGGTACCTCCTTCGCAAATTGTCGTATCACTACTGATGACAATGACTGGTTTATTTTCCACATTAATAGTTGCAGTTGCAGTACCCCCACAACTATCAGGTGATTGGTAATCATATGTAATTGTAAAAGTGCCAGCACCAGCAGTAGAAGGAGAAAACTGACCATTTAAAACGCCTGTTCCACTATAAGTACCTCCTACTGGTGAACCACCCGTCAGGTCAAAATCAGCCAGGTCGGAGCATACATCCTGAAATGGAGCTAAAGTCACAACAGGCATAGGATTAATAACAACGGTAGTTGTAACAGGAGGACTGGTCTGCCCATTTAATGATATAACTAAAGAATAAGTACCTGCCTGAGCAGTTGTGGTATTTGGAATAGAAATATCCATCTGTGTTGAAGTAAAGCTATTAGGTCCCGTCCAGATATATGTAGCATTGGCAACAGGATTAGTGACAGTAAGTTCGAGGGTCTCACCTTCACATAAAGGACCGTTATTTACAATGGGAGGAGCAATAATTCCACAATTTGTAGTACCATGTCCGGGAGTACCTGTATTCGATTGTTGAAAATTAATATTACATTGTTGGTTTGAGTAATTAGTTATTACCAAAATGTAAATTTGTCCGGTTTGTGCATTAGGAATATCTGCCGTTTCAGTCCATGAAGTTGAATAACTGCAATCAACTGTTGTTGCTGCTGTCAATTGAGCTGTACATGGAGTAGTTTGGTTTGTGAAAGGTCCCCAACATGTAAAATCTATATCGACATTAGGAGTACTGCTCATGTTTATGCTTATTGGTCCTGGATTTAATACTTCCATATAATACCATGCAGGGCTTGGTGTAGTATAAAGACATGTATAATCAGGGCCAACTTCTGCCTGTGTTCCACCTCCAGGACCAGCTCCCGGAGTATATCCTGCAGGAAAGTTATAAACTGTATCAGTACAAAACGGGTTAGATGTTGCACATGCATTTTGTGCAAATGAACAATTTATAGAAATTAAAAAAGAAAAAAGAAAAATTACTATATATTTATTTACAATCATAACTTCTAAACATTAAAAAAACCTTTATCATTATCTAAGTAGTGTAACATTACCGGTTACTTCTTTTTTCTTATTAACACCATTTCTATAATTTATCTTATAAAAATATACACCAACAGGAACTTCTTTTCCATTTAATTTACCATCCCAACCTATATTTATATCATCGCACATAAATATTAATTGACCCCATCTGTTGAAGATACGTAATTCGTAGTCATATATACCTTCTCCATAAGGGTGAAAGAAGTCATTTTTTAAATCGCCATTAGGTGTAAATGCAGAGGGGACATAAAATGTGAAATTGGGACGAACATATACATAATTGGTAACAGAATCGGCACAACCAAATTGATTTTTAACGAGGAGAGAAACATCATAAGTACCTGTATCACTATATGTATGCTCGAAATTAGGCGCAGTAACGACAGTGCCATCGCCTAAATTCCAATACCATGATACTGCACCGGATGAATTATCAATAAAATTAATAAATGGTTCAAGGATATTTACAATCTTTGGTGTTGCAAAGAAATCAGCAACAGGATAAGGGTTTAAAGTAACTTTAGCAGAAGCTGTGTTTGAACAACCTGAGCTATCAGATGCAGAGACAGAATAAGACGTAGACACAATGGGTGACACCAGAATAGCTGGAATATTGGATTGATTGCCTAACGAAGGATCTCCAGGACTGGCTAACCAATGATATGTTATACCACCACCGGCAACAAGGCTCACATGTTCACCTTTACAAATTGATTGCGTAGGTGGCTTAATGGTTACTATCGGCAAAGGCAGTACGTTAACCTTAACACTATCAAAACCACCACAGGCCCCTTGAATAGTAACATAATACTCTGTCAGTTGAGTGGGGCTTACATGGTTAATAGCACCGGTATGCCCATCGCTCCATATATAATTTGTCCCACCAGATGCTACTAATGTAGCTGTTCCACCATGACAAATAACTGTATCATTACTTGCGGAACCAATATTCGTACCCCTGGTTACTGTAACACTATAAGTAGAAGACGGGCCACAACTAAAAGTAATAGTAACAGTGTAAACCGTAGTTTGTGTTGGATTGACTATATCAATAGAAGTTGTATCGCCGTCACTCCATGCATAAGATACCCCACCAGACGCCACCAATGTAGCAGTTCCGCCAGGGCATATCAAAGTATCATTACTTACAGAGCCAATTCCAGAGCCAACTGAGACAGTAATTTGATCGCTAAGCGTCTGACCGCAATCATCAGCTATATATACAGTATAAACAGTATTCTGTGTAGGACTTACAGTTATAGTATTTGTATTGCCCCCAACAACCCATGCATATGTATATGGAGGTATTCCCCCAGCCGGTTGAATAAATAAATTAGCACTACCCCCGCAAATAGTTGTATCATTGCTTTTAGCCTGAGTATAAAGGGCTTCATTATTTAAAATATAAACAACAACGCTATCCATACTTGCACATACAGAAGTTTGAGTCGTAATTACAACTTCAACAGTAGGTCCGGGGAGTCCACTAAAAATAGGGACAATATTAACAGAAACAGAGTCTTGCCCCGCCAGAATAGTAACGGAGTTAGGAATAGCGACATAATCAACACCACTTACTGCAGAACCACTTACAGTATAATTAATTGTAAGATTCTGAGAAACTGGTGAAGAAGTAGAAAAGGTAACTGAAGCATTGCTACACCCTTTGATGGCAACAGTATCATTAGAATTTGAATAAGACGTATGCATAGAAATGCCATTAGTTGTAAAGCTGTTTTCTTCCAAAAATACAGCAGAATCATAAGCCGTATCGCCTGCATCACCAACAGCAATTTTAATAGAATATTGAACACAAGGAGTTACTTTGCACCAGGCTGTTAGCACAGATGTAAATCCATCATACTGTATAGTACCGCCATTAGTATTATCAACATAATATTGTGAGTATGAACTGCTATTTACGTTATCAATTGTTACAGGAAGTGTAGTACCGGGTATAATAGCTATGTTTTTGTCGCTATAAGTACCACCACTGGGATTGGGGCCATTAACAAAAAAGCCAAAAACATCGTTAAAGCTGGAACCCACCCACTCAGGATACTCTTCTGAGCCAAAAACATATCTAAATTTTATAGTGTCTGACTGAGGGATAAAGTCAAATTGTAAGTAAGTGGCATCATTAATTGTATATCCAGGGATAAGTGCGGCTAATTGTGGGTCACTACCTGTTCCGTTGGCAGTTGTAGTTGACCCGCTTAAATTTGGACCTACAGCATCTGTAACGCTTCCAGTAGAAAATAGGATACCAGAAGCAAAGCCTAAATTTGTTGGGGTTCCACCTGTTGTAAATCTGCCATTTGAATTGTTTCCCCCACTAAAAGTAGCATTTGAAAAAGTAAGACCACCTCCTACAAGCACATTCACCAACTGCGATGCAGTCTGATTTGGAGTAATGATAAGCTGGGCATTACATATATTGACAAAAAAAATCAAAGTGATAAATATGATGCTGTATATTATTTTGGATACATTTCTCATATTAGTATTTCATCAAATGGTTTTAATTTTTTATTAAAATAGGATTTTTAAAAAATCAATAGCAAAGACTAAATAAAATTAAAAAAGTTGCCTGTTATATATTTAAAATTTAATATTCTATTATCAATAAAGACAAAAATATAAATAAAATTTCTTTTATCAAAATAAACCTTTTGTTTTTAAACGTAATTTATGTTTTTTAGTTATTTTTACTTTAATTTAAAGATTAAAAATCAATCAATATGGAAAATATTAAAAGTTACATTGAAGAAAATAAAGACCGTTTTTTAAACGAATTGTTTGCGTTGTTAAGAGTTCCTTCTGTCAGTGCAGATGAAGAACATAAAGGAGACATGTATAAAACAGCAGAATTAATTAAACAGCACTTATTAAAAATTGGTGCTGATAGAGCAGAAATCTGTGAAACTGAAGGTCATCCTGTTGTTTATGGTGAAAAAACCATCAATCCTGATTCGCCAACTATTATCATTTATGGGCATTATGATGTACAGCCCGAAGGTGATCTGGAATTATGGAAGACACCTCCTTATGAGCCAACGGTAATAGACAATAAAATTTATGGGCGAGGTTCAGACGATGATAAAGGACAGCTTTTCATGCATGTAAAAGCTCTCGAATATATGATTAAGAATAATAACCTGCCTTGTAATGTAAAGTTTATGATAGAAGGTGAAGAAGAGATTGGTTCACCAAGTTTATACAACTTTGTAAGGCAAAACAAAGAGAAGTTAAAAGGCGACATAATATTAGTATCCGATACATCAATGATTGCAAATGACATACCTTCAATGGATGTGGGACTAAGAGGGCTGACTTATGTAGAGGTAAAAGTACAGGGACCAAACAGAGACCTTCATTCAGGTGTATATGGCGGAGCTGTTGCCAACCCTTTAAATGTGCTCTGCCAAATGGTGGCTTCGCTGACAGATGAAAATAACCATATTACAATTCCCGGATTTTATGATGACGTGTTGGTAGTTAGTGAACAAGACCGGTTGGAAATGGATAAAGCCCCTTTTAACCTGGAAGAATACAAAGCAGATATAGGTATTAAAGAAATTGATGGTGAAAAAGGCTACACTACTAATGAAAGAACGGGTATCAGACCATCGCTGGACCTTAATGGCATATGGGGTGGTTATATAAAAGAAGGTGCTAAAACAATACTTCCTGAAAAAGCTTTTGCTAAAATCTCTATGCGATTGGTACCAAACCAGGACCCTGATAAAATAGCAGAACTGTTTGCCAAACATTTTAAAGCCATAGCACCTAAAACTGTAGCGGTTGAAGTAACTCCACTGCATGGAGGAGATGCTTATATTTCACCTACTGACAGCATTGGATTTTTAGCTGCCTCAAAAGCTATTGAAAAAACTTTCGGCAAAAAACCTATTCCAACACGTAGTGGAGGCAGTATTCCTATAATAGCATTTTTTGATAAAGAACTTAAAACAAAGTCTATTCTTATGGGTTTTGGCTTGGAAACAAATGCTATTCACTCTCCTAATGAACATTATGGTTTATTTAACTTCTACAAAGGCATTGAAACCATACCTTATTTTTATAAATATTTTGTTGAAATGTTTATGAAATGAAATATTGGGGGCAAATAAATACTTTAAATGGTTTTATTGTTAAAATGTTTTGAGAAAACATTTTTAAGTTTGAAAAACTAATATTATAAATCAGCATTTTATATTATGAAGAACTCAGGTGGGTTCAAAATTCTTATTTTGTTTGTATTGGTGTTCCTTTTTTTTCAATCCTGTAAAAAAGAAGCTGAAGTAACTTATCCTGTCATCAAAGTATCTCAACCGTCAGAAAATCAAACATTTGGAGTTTTAGATACCATACAGATAAAAGCAGAAATAACTCATACTAAAAATCTGACCAATGTTTCAATGGCTGTTGTTGACATGAATCTGATACCCGTAACAAACAGTTTTAACACTTATCCCAACCAACAGAATTATACTATCAACACTAACATAATTATTAGTAATATTGAGTTGTCTTCAGGGAATTACTACTTACATATAAGAGCTACAGATGGGGTAAATGAAACAAATTCATATACCAAAATTTACATTAATGAAGCACCTTATATATTAGAAAATGTATTTCTTATTACCAAAACACCCTTAAGCAGTTTGAATATTTCAAAGCTTGACACTTCATTACAAGCCACTAATATGTTTAACCTCAACAGTGACTTTGGTTATGCAGACGTTGACCCCATAAACAAACTACTATATATCTGTGGTAAATACAGCAGTAAAATTTATTGTTACGATTACCAAAACAATGCTGAAAAATGGAATAATATGGTACAAGGTTATCCTCCACAACTTTATTTTAATGATTTAATGGTTCATAATAAAAAGGTTTATATCGCCATACATCAAAATGCTATTATAGCCTATAATCCGGACGGGACAATTATGTATAACCTCCCAACAAGTAACGACAGATATCCTGATAAAATTCATTTTCATAATCAGTTTTTAATATCTTCTCAGCATGCAATCTCAAACCAAAACACCTTCATCAATATCAATTATCTTGAATCGGGTGGGTTTTGTCAGTTGTTGCAATTGAACCTTAAAATCATAAAATTTATTTCTAAAGATGATAACAATATTTATGTTTTCGCCAACGATTTATCAGATAATGCTGAGTTGCGTATTTATGACATGACCAGTAATGGCGTATGGGAACCTTATAACCTTGGAACCGGCAAAATGGTTGCTGCAGAAAAAATTGACAATAATTCGTATTTTATCGCTTATGAGAATAAAATAATAAAATTTAGTTACAATCCCATAGGTGCAGTTCCCTTTATAAGCAATATCAGTCCTGTAAGTATGAAATTTGATTTTACAAGTCAGAAATTGTATGTGGTTACCACTGATAAGAAAATAATGCGATACAGTTATCCTTTTGGTACACTTGAAAAGCAAGTCAGTGTAAGTGACAGTATTTGTGAGCTGGTTTTGGGCTATAATAAACCTGTTGAATAAATTATAAGCCCCAGGTAACAAACCTCAAGTTCCAAATTCCAAGCCCCAAGTACCATGTCCAAAACAAAAAACAGGAGATATTTCAAAAAAATCAATTCTTAGCCACGAAGACACAAAGGCACAAAGAAACACTAAATTTAACAAGTTAAATATAAACAAAAGTAAGAAGGCACTTTAGAAACGAAAGTTCTTTAACTTTGCATCTTAATTCTTTTTCATTGGAAGCACCCATTAAAAGTCCGGAAATATTTTTACCTACTTCTAAAAAAGAAATTGAGAAGTTGGGATGGGAGACATTGGATGTTATACTGTTTAGTGGAGATGCCTATGTTGACCATCCTGCATTTGGCAACGCTATAATAGGAAGGTATCTGCAAAGTCTAGGATTAAAAGTAGCAATAGTTCCACAACCAAACTGGAGGGATGACTTGCGTGACTTTAAGAAGTTAGGTCAACCGAAATATTTTTTTGCTGTTACGGCAGGCAATATGGACTCAATGATTAATCATTATACAGCACAAAAAAGACTGCGTTCGGACGATGCCTATACAGCCGGTGACAAAGCAGGACAGAGACCAGATTATCCAACCATAGTTTATACTAAGATACTTAAATCGCTGTACCCTCAAACCCCTGTTATCATAGGTGGTATTGAAGCTTCACTAAGGCGATTAACGCATTACGACTACTGGCAGGATACTTTAAAGCCTTCTATACTTTTTGAAAGCCAGGCTGATTTATTGGTTTATGGCATGGCAGAACAACCATTGAAAGCCATAGTAGCGTCTTTTCAAAGAGGTGATAAAAAAGACAGTTTAAAAACTATTAATCAGGTCGCTTACCTGCTTAACAATGATAGTAAAGTTGAATTTAAAGATAATTATGTTGAATTGCCTTCACATCAGAAATGTTTAAAAGAGAAAGCAATGTTTGGGGAGTCATTTGTATTAACTGAAAATGAAATCAATAAAGCAAATCCTGCAATAATAGTTCAAAAGGTATATGACAAAACAGTTGTTGTTAATCCACCCTTTGCCCCTATCACTGAAGAAGCATTAGACAGCATTTACGAGCTGCCATTTATCAGAAAACCGCATTTCAGATACAAAGAAAAGATTCCGGCCTATGAGATGATAAAAGACTCTGTAACAATACACCGGGGTTGTTTCGGGGGGTGTAGTTTTTGTACACTGGCAGCCCACCAGAGCAAGTTTATATCTAGTCGTTCGGAAAAGTCAATAATTAAGGAGATAGAAAAAATTGCTCAAAAAGATGATTTCAAAGGACATATAACTGACATGGGTGGACCGTCTGCAAATATGTACATGATGAACACTATTAATGAAATATTGTGTGAGAAATGCAGTCGTCCTTCATGTGTTTTTCCTGCACTTTGTAAAAACATCAACAATAGCCACCAGCCTCTAAATACGTTATACAAGAGAGCAAGTAGAATAAAAGGCGTCAATAAGATTACTATTGGCAGCGGGGTAAGATATGATTTGTTTATTACTGAAAATAAAGAAGAGGCCGAGGAAAAAGGATTTAATGAATACATGAGATTATTGTTGAGTAATCATGTATCGGGACGATTAAAAGTTGCTCCGGAACATACGTCTGAAGATGTATTAAAAATAATGAGGAAGCCATCTTTTAAGAAATTCGTTACCTTTAAAAATATGTTTGATGGCCTGAACAATAAGATGAATTTAAACCTACAACTGATACCATATTTTATTTCAGGACATCCCGGCACAGGTTATTCAGAGATGGCTGAGCTTGCAGTGTTGGCAAGGCAGATGAAAATTCATACTGAACAAGTACAGGATTTTACACCAACACCCATGACTTTATCTTCTGTAATCTATTATACAGGAGTTAACCCATACACAAAAGAAAAAATATACAGTGCAAAGAATTTATCTGATAAAGAGCTTCAGAAGAAGTTTTTCTTTTATCACATCAAAGAGAATAAAGAAATAATAAAAAACATTCTTTTAAAAATCAGGCGGGGAGATTTGATATTAAAATTATACAGCAATAAATAAAGTGCCTACACTTCGACAAACGCTCACTTTGACTCAGTGCACCGCAGTTTAAAAAGCGACTAAAGCAACTATAGTGCACTTAGAATTCTCAGTGTAAAACCTAAAGTTTAAGCTGAATATTGAATTTCGATATTAAAAGGTTTTACATCTACTCTAACTGAAAAATAATGTACCCATTCATTGGCAAGGCAGGTAAAAGCCATGCTGCTTAAAACAAAAAATATTTCTTCAAAATCATTCTGCTTATCATTATTTTTTATATATTTATAGAATAAAAAATATTTAATATTTTTCATAAACTGTTTTCATAAAAAAATGTTCTTACCCAAAGATAGAAACTCTTTTCTCAGGCTTCATTCGTGTTTCATTTAATAAAAGTACTTATGAAAAATTTAAATAAAAAAATATTTGTCATAATAATGATTGCCTTTTCACAAAGGGTTATAGTGCATGCACAAAATTTAGTACCTAATCCTAGTTTTGAGGATACTATATCTTGCCCAGATGGACTTAATGAAGTAAACAGAGCAACTGGATGGAGTTCTTTTGGTAATACACCCGACTATTTGAATGCATGTTCGCAAGTGATGAATGTTCCCTATACATCTGGAGGATATCAAAATGCTTTTGATGGTAATGCTTTTTGCGGTGTTTATACTTATTATTCAGGTGCTACAGGTGCTCTAGATTATAGAGAGTATATAGGTGCTCAATTAACATCTTCTCTAAATATTGGTCAAAAATATTTTATAACATTTGAATTAAATAAACCAAATGATCTTGAATGTGCAACAAATAATTTTGGTGCTCTTTTTTCTACTGTTCAATATACAGAAACTAATCCTGTTCCAATAAACACAACACCAAAAATTATTGAAACACAAATTATCACCGATACATTAAATTGGGTAACTATTTCGGGCTCTTTTATTGCTGATAGTAATTATAATTTTGTTATTCTTGGTAATTTTTATAGTGATTCTAATACTAGTAAAATATTATATAATGGTCAAATGGATTGCATTGCTTATTACTTTATAGATATGGTTTGCGTTTCAAGAGACTCATTAATCTGTAATACGTTAGTTCAAATTCCTAAAGTAACTTTTATTGATAAGATAAACATTTTCCCCAATCCTGTCAATAATTCTCTTTATATTGAATATAACTATTGTATTAAAAAGCCGATTGAATGTTATATTTTTGATTCGCTTGGAAGATTAGTTTCCAAAACATTGCATTTTTCTGATAAAGAAACCATTGATGTTTCAAAATATTTACCAGGCATTTATATTTTTCATTTTGTTACCGATAATAAAATATTAAACAAAAAATTAATTGTCAAAATTTAAAACATATCAATTATGAAATCAATTATTACAATTTCAAAAAATCTATGAACGTTAATATATATTTAATTATCAGATAATTATCAAATATTTTAAAAAATTAACGCATCAGCAGTAATATATAAATACAGGTTAACATTTTTTTTTAAATTTCAGTTTTTTAAATGATAACGTTTAAGAATAATATTAATAAATCACTCAGTTTCTTTTTTTAAGGAAGAAATTTTTAATAAGATTCTCACATTCCTGTAGCATAACTCCTTTAGTGATTTGAGTAGATGGATGCAATAAAACCGCATTTATTTTTGTAAAACCTCTTTTAGCATCATTAGCACCATACACCAGACGGTTCAGTTGTGCCCAAAAGAGTGCGCCGGCACACATGGCACAAGGTTCAAGTGTAACATACATTGTACATTGAGTGAGGTATTTTGCGCCAAGATAAGAAGAAGCAGATGTACACGCTAGAATCTCTGCATGGGCCGTAACATCCTGTAATGTCTCAGTTAAGTTATGAGCTCTTGCTATAATGACATTATCACAAACGACAACAGCTCCAATAGGGACTTCATCTTTATCAGCTGCAATTAAAGCTTCCTTCAAAGCTTCAGCCATAAAATAGTTGTCATTTAAAATAATGTCTTGCATAATGTTAAGTGGTAAAAAAGAAAATATATTTTTGCATCACAAAAATATAATTTATAATTAATTTTTAAATCTAACAGTATTAAAAACACATAAATTTAAAGAAAAAATATTTAAATGCTATTAAAAAACCTAAATATAACATTAAAAGAGAGACAAACATTTATATTTCATTTAATATATTCTTTGATTGAAGGGTTTTTAGCAGGTGTTTTTATCCTCAATGAATTTGTTTTTATAAAGAGTTTGCATGGCAGTAACTATCAACTGAGTGTATTATTTCAATTCAGTGTTGTGGTACTTATTATTTCAATTGTCACCAATGAATTGATGGAAACTGTAAAAAACAAGAAAAATCTTTTACGGATAATAGCTGTAGTTACAAGGCTGCCACTGGTTTTATTGTTTTTGTTTCCAAGTAATATTCAACAACTTAACGCTCATCCTCTGTATAATTATTACTTTTTGTTTGCTTTTTTTATGTACTATCTGGCACAACCTATTATTTTGCCTTCACTGAATCTTAGCTTAAAAAACAACTATGAACACAATAATTTTGGCAAATTATACAGTATAGCCACTTCAATGAATAAAATTATTATGCTGTTGGTAACGTTTTTGTTTGGCCTGCTCCTCGATTACGATAATTTTGCTTTCAGGTACATATATCCTATAACAGGTTTGATGGGAATGATATCTATCTATTTGCTGACTAAAATTAATGATGACGAAATAATTGTAAAAACCAGTTTTTCAATTATTAAGAAAGTTAAGGATACCTTTAAACTGACTATGATAAAAAATATTGCTCACAGAGATTTCCAGATAAGCCTGATGTTTTATGGATTTGGTTATATGAGTACAGTAACTATAATAACTATTTTTTACAATGTCGCTTTAAACCTTAATTACTCCAGTGTTGCTTTTTACAAAAATGTGTACAACATAATAGCAATATTAATTTTACCCTATTTTGGGAGGCTAATCAGTAGAATAGACCAGCGTAGGTTCTCAAGTATTTCAATTGCTTCCTTATTATTATATATAATTTTTATAATGTTGACAGCTTTTTTCCCTTCACACTTCTTTCTTTTTGACCTAAAAATATACTATATGCTTCTTTTAGCAGTATTTTTCAATTCTTTTTTCGCTGCCACAATGTCATTATCATGGAGTATAGGCTCTGCATACTTTTGTAAAAATGAAGAAGCAGGTATATATCAAGCTGTTCATTTAAGCCTTACGGGCTTAAGAGGTTTTGTTTTTCCATTAATTGGTGTTGCTTTATACGAAAAATTCGGATTTACAATTACCTATATCTTTGCGTCTGTGTCTCTGTTAATAGGCATTATTATTTTGTTTATTTCAGAAAAAAGAACGCCATTACAAAAGGGTTAAATAAAAAAAAAGAAAAAAATATTTGTATGTATCGTAAATATGATTATTTTTGTGCCATTCTCATACCCTCGCAATACAAACATATAAGCTTTCATATTTTTTTTACAGCTATTTATTGAGAATTTCATTATAAAACCAACAAATAATTTAAGTTGAAAAGCTATCTTTAGAATAGCTTCAAAATTAATTAAAGGATTCATTAACTTAACCTAAATCTTCATGTATAATAAAGAGCAACTGGACAATAAAGTTGTAACTGAATTAAGAGAGATTGCCAAAACCTTAAATATCAGGAAACACGATAGTTTAAAAAAAGAAGAATTAATTTATTGCATTTTAGACTATCAGGCAGCTAATCCAACAGCAGAAATATTGGAACGCGAAAAAAAGCATATAAATAACAACAACAATAATAAAAACAAAAGACAAAGGAAACCATTGGTAAAACCTGAGTATAAATCAGGAGTTATCATTACTGATGAAGAAATTCCGTTTAAAGTTGAAAGTTTCAAAGAAACTCCTTTATTTACTCCGAAAACAGATAATGTCCCTCCTTCAGTCCCTCCAATTATTGAAACGCCAGGCGCAGAGGAAATAATTAAAAAAGAAAGTTTTCATAACAAAAGGAAGTTTGACAAAAACAAAAATTTCAAGAAAAATACTCCTTTTGATAAGAATACAAATCATTCTAAAATGGTTCCATTAAATAAAGATGAAGACCCACTTTTATTAATAGAAGAAGAAAACGGCACAGAACCTCTTGTAATTTCTGAACCAGAACACGAAAATAAAGTTGAATCTGCTGAACCTTTAACTACAGACAGCAATGAAAACAACAAAGACATTGTAGTTAGAGATGATTTTACTGATAAAACAGAACAACAAGAAGGGGATAATATTCCCAAGCACAAGCAAAAAGAGATATATTTCAATAAAACGAAAAAGTTTGATAAGCCTGTACAAGAGAATAATCTGGAATTTGAGGCGATGGTATCAAGTGAAGGTGTACTTGAAATAATGCCTGATAGTTATGGTTTTCTAAGGTCTTCTGATTTTAATTATCTCAATTCGCCAGATGACATTTATGTTTCACAATCTCAAATAAAACTTTTCGGACTTAAAACAGGTGACACAGTAAGAGGTTTAATACGTCCACCCAAAGAGGGAGAAAAATATTTTCCACTTATAAAAGTAGAGTTAATCAATGGAAAAAGACCCGAAGAAGTAAGAGACAGGATACATTTTGACCATCTGACACCTTTGTTTCCCTATGAAAAATTTAATCTTACAGGTCATGTTAATTGTTCTATATCATGTAGAATAATAGACATGTTTACACCTATTGGTAAAGGACAAAGAGGATTGATTGTTGCTCAACCAAAAACAGGTAAGACTGTCCTGCTTAAGGAAATTGCCAATGCTATAGCAGATAACCATCCGGAAGCCTATTTACTCATTCTATTAATTGATGAAAGGCCTGAAGAAGTAACAGATATGGCACGTAGTGTTAAAGCAGAAGTTATTTCATCGACATTTGACGAACCTGCCGAAAGACATGTAAGAATAGCCAATATTGTTTTAGAGAAAGCCAAGAGAATGGTTGAATGTGGTCATGATGTTGTTATCTTACTTGATTCTATTACCCGGTTGGCAAGAGCATACAACACTGTATCTCCTGCTTCAGGAAAGGTTTTATCAGGAGGTGTTGAAGCCAATGCTCTTCAAAAACCCAAAAGGTTTTTTGGTGCTGCCCGTAAAATTGAGAACGGTGGTTCACTGACCATTATTTCTACGGCCCTTACAGAAACCGGCTCTAAAATGGATGAAGTGATTTTTGAAGAATTTAAAGGTACCGGTAACATGGAACTACAGCTCGACAGAAAATTGTCGAATAAGCGTATCTATCCTGCTATTGACATAGTAGCATCAAGTACCAGACGCGATGATTTATTGGTCGAAAAAGATATCCTGCAAAGGTTATGGGTATTACGTAACCACCTTGCCGATATGAACCCTATAGAAGCCATGGAATTTCTCAAAAACAAGATGAAATTTACCCAAAGTAATGAAGAGTTCCTGATTTCAATGAACAGTTAGAGTTTGTCCATAATGTCCGACTTCATTGTTACTTTTATCTTGTACGTTTTCTGTTATAGTTTATAAAAGATGCTCTTTTTGCCTATGCCAAAATTAAGTTTTCGTATATTTGGCAGATAATTTTATTTATGAAAAGGCTTATATATTTATCTTTAATATTGTTTTTAACGGCTTGCCATAATAACAGCAATAATGAAGGTAAAACTGTATTCAGGTACAATGAGTCTGCAGGTATAACATCCCTTGACCCTGCTTTTGCACGCAATCAAGCCAATATCTGGGCAGTCAATCAATTATTTAACGGATTGACACAACTGGATGATAATTTGCAAATATTGCCTTGCATCGCTAAAAGATGGGATATAAGTGCTGATGGTCTGAATTATATTTTCTATTTAAGGAATGATATTTTCTTTCACAACAGTCCTCTTTTTAAACAAGAAAAACGAAAAGTTACAGCTGAAGATTTTGTATATAGTTTTAACCGTATAGTTGATAAAAAAGTATCATCACCAGGTTCATGGATTTTTAGTAGTGTTGCCCGTAAAAAAGATGGCTCATTTGCATTTACAGCTCTGAACGACAGCACTTTTGAGATCAGATTGGAACATCCCTTCCCTCCTTTTCTCGGTATGTTAGCTATGCAATATTGTTCTGTAGTACCTTATGAAGTTGTTGAACATTATGGCAAGGACTTTCGTCAGAACCCTGTAGGCACAGGGCCATTCCGGTTTAAGATGTGGAAAGAAGGCGTAAAATTGGTTTTTACGAAAAATGATAATTATTTTGAAACTGACGAAAAGAACAAACGCCTCCCCTATCTTGACGCAATAGCAATTACATTTATCATTGACAAACAAACAGCTTTTCTGGAGTTTGTAAAAGGCAACATTGATTTTTTATCAGGTATTGACGCTTCATATAAAGATGAATTATTGACCCGCGATGGCAAATTAAATCCAAAATATGCCAACAAATTCAATTTAAGTAAAAAGCCTTATCTAAATTCAGAATATCTTGGTTTTTTAACAGATAATAATTTGCCTCTTGTTACTAAGAGTCCGTTAAGAGATAAACGTGTCAGACAAGCCATTAATTATGGATTTGACAGAAAAAAGATGATGCTTTATTTACGTAATAATATTGGTATTCCAGCAACATCAGGTTTTATACCCTCTGGTATGCCATCTTTCGATTCGAGTGTTGTAAAAGGCTATACTTACAATCCCGATAAAGCGCGTCAATTACTTTCGGAGGCAGGCTACCCAAACGGTTCAGGACTGCCCCCAATAACACTCAGCACCAATGCTTCTTACCTTGACTTATGCCAGTATATACAAAGTGAATTGGATGGTATCGGTATAAAATTGAAGATTGATGTTTCACCACCAGGAACTTTAAGAGAAATGATAGCCCGTTCTGAGGTCAATTTCTTCAGAGGTTCATGGATAG
>Ga0114951_10001881_pt1 | contig 24905 bp, 13 predicted proteins | sample AM7aDNAmetaG_FD_88677 | JGI IMG/M metagenome (GOLD analysis project Ga0114951, IMG submission 88677) | Freshwater microbial communities from Finland to study Microbial Dark Matter (Phase II) - AM7a DNA metaG | ecosystem: Environmental > Aquatic > Freshwater > Lake | place: Finland: Lake Alinen... | reverse complement strand
GACTCCTCCGGACGATCAAAGGTAACTCTCATTTTACCATCTTGTGTGATCCATTTGGGAACTACAAATTCTTTAAACTCTCCAATACCTTTGTTGTACAATGTGGGTTCCAGACGCTCGCCATCAACCCTGATCAACGCTTCACCCTGACCACTTACCCGGATTATGTATTTACCGTTAAAATCGAGATTGTTGTATTCGAGAACCGGGTCAATCTGGAAAAGCTGGGACGATAGCCGGGCACGGCTGTTCCCGCCATTCCACCACGCTACATCTGTGCCGTCATATGAAGTCGTCAGCACGCGCGGACCGGTCTCGATGTTTGAAATATTATCATAGAAACTCCCGGGGCCGGGCGTTTCCCAGGTCCGGATCACCTCAAGCCGCTCCAGTTTCTTTGCCTCGTTCTCCATCTTTTCGATCTTCTTAAATTCATCAGCCAGCCACCAGCGGTTGTTGAGGGGATAGTTGACGAACTGCAGGATGCATCCTCTTTGTGAATTTGCGGCATGGTAGTGTTCAACATCCGTCTGCAATCCGATCAGATGAAACAGGTCATCGCAATAGCGGACAATTTTCTGGTGCATATCGATATTGAGCGGTTTTGTTTCGGCCCGATTAATTATCTCCAGAGCCTGATTCATAGCATTTTCCGAACCGATCGATTTGGCGGTGGCAAGAATTTTATTCGCTTCTTTTTCGAGTTTTTGTTCATAGATTTTTCTGCGGTGCTGGTAGGTGTCGTAATAGGAGCGGAGCACAAGCATTTTCCAGCGCCAGTTGTTTAAGAGTCCCGGATTCTCTTTTCCCAGATTTTTCCAGAATTCAAAAGTGGTCTCGATGCCCCCATTGGTTTTTATCGGGCCAACCCAATCCTGTTCCAAAGCATTTATCCCTTCGGCTCCCCGGACTGCGAGCTCCGGACCAAAGAAATACCGGCAATAATCTGTCAGGATCTCAGAGGGCTCCATTTCATTATCCCAGCTACGCATACTCCAGATCACTTTATTCACATCATCATGGCACCCGTCGGAATAGGATACAAATCCATCGGTGAGCTGTGCGGCCGCTCCCTGTATTTTGGAAAAGAAGTTCGGTCGCGGATTACAACCCTCCCTCCCAATGGTTAGCATATAGGCCTGATCCCAATTCTGAACCGGATAGTCACACCTCACATTATGGGTAATGTCTGGATAATTACGGTGAAGATATTTTTTGGGAAGACGGTACCTCGTTTCTGCAATAGGAGGGCTTCCAGGACCGGTGACTACTCCTCGTAACCAGTCCGGATTATTTTTTTCGAGATAGGTATAGAAATAGTCGATCTTCTCTGCATTAAACCCCTGCAGCGATATCCAGATCCCTGCTCCGGGATGATATTTTTGCAACCGGTCATTTAATTCCTTCAGAAATGGCAGGACATCCCTTGGATGGTTTTCTCCCGGATCTCCTCCGGGGAAGAAGACATTGTCCAGTTTGGGACATTTTTTATAAAAGGCCTCGGCTCTGCCAAGCTCAGCCTCTCTTTTTACCTTATCAGACAGGTCGCACGAGACCGGAGTCCAGATCCAATAATCAATTCCATAGGTGGCACAGATCTCACTGATATGAATATTCATCTCTTCAGGGGGGATCGGGAAAAGGACGCTGTCATCCCGGTCACCCAAAGGTATTGTCTCAATGGCATTGGTCCCAAATATGACGAGATCACGAATGTACTGTTCATACTTCTTTACATCCCATGCATCGTACGAGTTGGCGTGATTGCGATAGCCCAACTGATGTCCTCGAATGGATTGCATCGGGGAACTGGCAAAATCGAGGGGCTCGTTGAGGTAGAATTTATTTTTACTCATGATGGCTGTGCGCAGCAATTTTCCTGTTCCAAACAGGATTCCCCGCTCATCTGAACCTATGATCCAGACTATATCCCGGCCATCCCGCTTTCCACAAAAAATCCGATACCCTTCTTTTTTAAATTCGGGTAAATTCACCCCTTCCCGTTTGGGGATTTTCACCCCATTTACTTCACTTTCATTGCTGGTAGCCAATATTATGGCCGTTTCATTTTTCCAGTTTTCAGCCAATTGAAGATCGAGAGAGGTACGCGATTTAACTTCTTCCCGAAGTATGCGAATGGCAGTATTGTCCGTATGAAAATTGGCCTTCGCACTTGTTATTATGATCGCTTTGCTTAAATTGATCGTCTGAGCTGCCACAATTTCTGAAGCTACCAGGAGAATCGTACTTAAAAAAATCTGGATATTCCTTTCTCTATTTCTCATTTTGTTTTAAATATGGATTTAGCATTCTGTATAACTCCATGTGAAATTACACTTCCCAAATCAGGTCCATAAAAGCTCATGCTTGATTCATAACCTTGGCCATTCAAATATTGGTCACTACTTAGAATATAACTTATCCACTGGTTTGCGAGCCCCCCGATCGCTACATATTCTATCCCCATTGTTTTTATGGATTTTTTTAATTTTAGTCCTAACACGGCTGTCATTTCGCCGGGAACTCCCGAAATAATCAGGTTTCCAATTCTCACGGCTCCAATTCCTACTTTTTTTGGGCCCAGAATGTCCATTACTTTATTGAGTGTTTGGTCAGTTATTCCATATTCTTCACCACCGGTTTTCATAAATGTGGGGTGGGCCCGATGTTTGGGAAGTGAAACGATAGTATAACTGTAGTTAAATTCATTCAACTCCTTTGATTTTACCTTTTTATATAAATCAAAAGCTTTCTCGGCAATTATTTTGCCATAGATTTCTGTTTTCTCGTAGTCTGATTTAACCACATCCAGGACAGGAGCCTGATCACCTTCTGATCCGTTATAGTACATCGTGGTTACGCCGTTTCCGATCAGGTGCTCAAGATTGGTCTGCAGATAGCCTGGCCATTCGGCAGAGAGAAGCATATCCGGTCCATCCAGAAAAGTTGGATGCGCGGTCCAGTTTACCAGAACAGCCAGTGGCATTCCATTTTCCAAATCGATCCTTGTGACAAGCATCTCTTTTTCAATGTCAGGGTCTTTGCGCCGGTTCTGGTTCAGCCCTTCAAGAAACTGACTTCCGGTGCCAATTCTGACTGGCCGGTAATTTCTATCAGCCTCATTAAGTAGTGTAGCCAATTTATCGAGCAAAAATGCCAATAGTTCGGGCTGAAAAAGCCCCAATTGGCGATTATTCAGATCGTTTTTACTATTCAGTGCATCCATTTCAAGACTTCCATGTGAATGGCTTGGCAGGAGCATTATATTTTCGTTGCTCCACCCCTTGCCGGGGATTTTTTTAATCAGATCGCTCTTTACATTATCAGGAAGCATCAGAAGATCAAGGGTTATAAGGGCATATTTCCGGTTACCCTTTTTTAAGGTGAGCGCTTTCGCCCAAATATGATCGTGAATCCCTTCCGCTGGTTTACTCATCCGCTCACCATATCCACCTAACACAAATTTCATTTCAAGAGGAGGGGTAATATCAATCGAAGAAACACTGGCGGTCAGTTTTTCCCCTTTGACAGAAATGGATGCAGTAAAAATGGAAATTATAACTATTATAAAAATCCGATTTTTCATGACTTCTTATTTTAAATCAATCAATTTGCCAATTTTCTTTCAAATCCTTTAAATCTCAAAAAAATACCAGTTCAGCATCCAAACCTTCTATATTGACATGACGCTCATGGTCATCCAGGCACACAGTAAACGATTCCCTGGTTTCTGATAAATTCCATAACAGAACAGATCTGATTTTTGGAAACCAGGTGCACACCACCGGTTTATCTTCCGGAACATAGGGGATCCCTTTCAGTTGAGGAATGATTTCATGTTTAAACGCATAGATATCATTCAGATTTTCTGCAAGGTACCTGATTTCTTTGGTCTTTTTCTCTACCACATCACGACCGATGAAGATGGTTCCGGCAGATTTCATTTTTTGTGAACCCACATCATTTCGGTCAAAATCAGACAGGAAGGTCCAGCCGTCGGCGGCAGGAGTATCGGTAACTTCAAATGGAATACCTGATGCCAGGAACAGGCTGTTTGGTTGGTCATCGCCGACCATACGGCTTGCCTCACCCCAGTAATGTTTAAACGGACCATGTGGTTTCTGCCCGGCTGTTTTTTGGTGAATTGAGGCTGCTTTTTTCATGGCAGGTGCAAGTGTGTTCCAGTGGGTGAACGGGAAAGGTTCTAGACCGCTCATCATCATGGTATTCCTGATATCAGCAATAGTCGAGATATGAAGTTTAGCGGCCATATTCTTCGCCGACAGCTTGTTGGCCGGATAGGCCGTCGTTTCGCTGTAAGCCAGGTCGGGAGCCACAAACCGTCTGTGAAAGAGCGCACTGAATAGTTCGTCTGTTTTACTTTTTACAGGTGTCATGGATCGGTCATCAAACATCAGCTCACCCACCCTCATTGGAGATCCCTTGTAATCACTCAACCGGATACCCGCTTTTTCGGATCCGAGATACATCACCATTATCCCAAGTTTTACTTTAGGTTTTGAGGCTTGTTGCTCTCGGAATGAGCCGGTTAATACATCGCAATTGAAATTTATCCAGTTCCTTGTCAGGGAATTCAGCTCGCGATTCTTAATATTTTGTTTGAGTTCTGTCCAATCTTTTTCACCATATCCATACTTATTGAGGAACTTATTTTGGTGCTCCACGCAAAAACACCCTCCGATTTTGCCGGGTGTACGGGCGAGCCTGAAATCATCATCCAGAAATAATCCGGTAAAACCTGATTTGCCTATTTGCCGGATAACGGAAATATTCTCTTCGGTTATCACTGCGTGTACCGAAGTTCCGGAATATTTGTTGCCATCTATATCTACACCGCGAGGCCAATGTTTGGGTGTGCATTCCCAATCGGGTGCACCGCCCAGTGAATTCCCGGGATGACCTAGCGGAACACTGAGAATCTGAACATTGACCCCCTTTTTGTTAAACTTCTCTTTCCACTTTAGGATATCTTCCATGGGGTAAGCCCAATATCCGTTCAGAAAATAGGGCAGCCAGACATCATTAACCCCGCTTTTAACAATAAGATCAAGAAAATCCGGGCTACTATTAAGAGTTGCGGTATTGGTGGAGAGACTGAACCTTCTGGTCGTCCCTAAATGGGTGGGCGGATGAAATCCAACTAAAGTTCCGGAAGCCAGTAGACCGGATATTTTCAGAAAATCACGTCTGTCGGTCATCACTTTTGAGTTAAGGTCAGTGCACTCTTAATGGCCCCATCAGAGATTGCTGCGCCGAGATCCGGGCCATAAAAGCTCATACTTGATTCATAACCTTCGCCATGTAGATATTGATCCCGGTCAAGGATATAACCCAGCCAAACATTTGCCAGGCCCCCTATTGCCACATATTTAACGCCATTCTCCCTGATGGCTTTTTTTACCTTTTGACCCAGAATGGCGGTCATCTCGCCGGGTATTCCGGAGATCAGCAGGTCGTCAATCCGGACAGCTCCCATTCCAACTTCCTTTGGTCCGAGGACATCCATGACGATCTTAACTGTCTTTTCGTTTAGTCCGTATTCTTCACCGCCGGTTTTCATAAATGATGGATGCGCAGCGTGTTCGGGTAAAGTGATTAACTGATAGCTGTAATTGAATTCCTTAACATCTTTGGTTTTAATCTCTTTATATAAGTCAAAAGCTTTATTGGAGATTATTTTCCCGTAGATTTCGATTTTTTCATACCCTTTTTTGGGACTGTTCAGGATGGTTGACTGGTCACCTTCTGACCCGTTAAAATACATCGCTGTAACTCCCTGTCCGATTAAATCCTGAAGAGAACTTTGGAGATAGCCGGGCCACTCAGCAGAGGTCAGCATGTCCTGCCCTCCAAGAAATGTAGGGTGGGCAGTCCAGTTGACCAGAACTGCCAACGGCTTCCCGTTTTTCTTGTCAATTCGGGTTACGATCAGTTCTTTATCCACATCAGGATCTTTACGGCGGTTTCGGTTCAGTCCGTCCAGAATCCTGGACCCTGTTGCGATTTTGACCGGCTGGTAATTACGATCAGCCTCTTTGACGAGGGTTTCCAGTTTATCAATCAGAAAGGCAAGAAGTTCTGGCTGAAAGATTCCCAGATTTGGATTATTGAGCTGATTCTTGCTGTTTAACGATGCCATTTCGAGACTTCCATGCGAATGGCTTGGAAGAAGCATCATATTTTCCATGCGCCATCCCATTCCGGGAACTCTCTTAAGAAGATCACTTTTGACGTTTTCGGGCAATCCGAGCAGATCAAGGGTGATGATCATGTATTTCCTGGTTCCCATTTGCAAAGCGAGTGCTTTTGCCCAGATGTGGTCGTGAATCGCTTCAGCAGGTTTATTCATCCGTTCACCGTAGCCACCTAACGTATATTTCATCGCAATAGGCGGGGTAATATCGATCGATGAAACACTGGCAGCGAGATGGGCTCCTTGCGAATTAAAACTTAATATAAACGCAAGAAATAAACAGGTAATCAAATGTTTGGTATTCATCGTTAGTCGATTTAGTGATTAAATTAATGTTTTTGGTGATTCATTTCGGATCGTATCGGTAAGGCTTTCGATCAGAATTGAGATGAAGGTAAAGATTTAAAAAATCTGTGTCCACCCCATGTCTCAGGCGATTTGGTTATTCACCGGATTACACGGAGCAGGCACAGAGGTGTACCGGAGGTAAAATTTAAAGTGATCTTTGTAGAAAATCAATTCCTCCGGCACGTTAGCTTTTCCAAAGTTCTTTTCCGTATTCCCATCCTTTGCGTGCCGGCACATTGATGAACGCATCGATATCAGGACGATTTGTAACTTTCATGTTTGCTCCGTCATATTCAATTTTGGCAGCAAATTTCTGCGCCAGCACTCCAATCAATGCCATTTCAGATAAATCGGCAGCGTATTCGAAATTCGAACCAGGCAGTGTCTTGCTTTTTATGCAATCGATCCACTCCTTCTGCGGTTGTTCTTCGCCAATACGTTTAAAGGTTTGTGCAGGCGGATTTTTGATAAATTCCTGCCATTCCTCTTCTGAGACCATCAGGCGGGGTTTGTTTGGTCTCCCGCCGGTGATTAAGGTTTTCTTCTCTCCAATCATCACCATTCCTGAGTTGGATAATTCTTTAACACCCCATTCCGGACGAATTTCAGGTTTCGAACCGCCTTCGTGCCAAAACAATTTTACCGGAGCCTTATCGCCGCGTGCACCAAATTGGTAGGAGATAACCGATTCGTCAGGGATAAAGCTGTGATCCGGAACCGGGTTTGGCACCAACGCCTCAATTGTTTGCGGCTTTCCAAGATCCAGAGCCCAGAAGGGAGCATCCAGGGTATGACATGACCAGTCGCCTAAGAGACCATTTCCAAAATCGTAAAAACCACGCCATGATTTAGGACAATATGCACTGTTGAATGGGCGCTCGGCAGCCTGACCTAACCATAGATCCCAGTCAAGACCGGCAGGAACCGGTTGAGCAGAGGGTGGAAAGCTGTCGGGTTTGGTCCAATAACCCCCAGGCTTAAAATCATAACGCCCAAACCAGGCATGTACCTCTTTGACTTGTCCGAGAACTCCGGCTTCATACCACTCTCTGATCTGCCTGATTCCATTGGTCGTATGCCCCTGGTTTCCCATCTGAGAAACAATTCCGTATTGTTTGGCTGCCTTTTTCAGGGTGCGCAACTGCCAGATATTATGCGCCAGCGGTTTTTCTACATAGACATGCTTCCCAAGCTGCATGGCTATCATTGTTGCTGCAAAATGCGAATGATCAGGAGTAGCAATGATTACAGCATCAATCTGGTTTGCCATTTCATCAAACATTACCCGGTAATCTTTGTATTTTTTTGCTTTTGGGAAAGTTTGAAATCCAAAGGCAGCACGTTTTTCGTCAACATCACACAGAGCAACCACATTTTCTCTCAGGACTTTTCGAATTTGTCCTGCCGGTTTTTTCTCTGTGCTACCATTTTCATCTGAAAACAAGGTCTTCCAATTATCCTCACCCCTTCCGCCGACTCCAATAATCGCAATGTTTAATTTGTTATTTGGGGAGCAGCTAAACAGGTTTGGAATCAAAAGTGCCCCTGAAGCAGCCACTGTAGCTGATTTCAGGAATGTTCTGCGTGATAAATTTGTCATGATTATTGAATTATTGTTGTTGTTCCTCTAATTTCTATTGTTTTTTTTCTATTTATTTCTTTTATTTCCTTTTTACTAACTCCTCCAAAGATCTTCACCATATTCCCAGCCTTTACGGACCGGTTCTTTTATGTAGACATCAAATTCGGGATGATTGGTAATCTTCATATTTGCAGCATCATATTCAATCCGTGTATTCAGACGTTGCGCAAGGATTCCGACGGCATTCAGTTCGCTCAGCGGAGCGGAATATTCAAAATTAGCCCCCGGAATTGGACCTGTGCCTTTGATTGCCCTGATCCATTCGGCTATTGGTCCCCCTTCAACGCGTGGAATAGTCTCTTTGGGTAGGTTCTTGGTGAAGCGAATCCAGTCTGCATCGGGAATCAGCAGTTTTGGATTGGCAGGTCTCCCTCCGGTCAGGAGTGATGCTTTGGATCCAACCATGATCATCCCTCTTCCAGGCATCTCCTTAAGACCCCATTCCGGACGATTTTCAGGTTTTTCACCACCGTCAAGCCAGGTTAACGTTACCGGAGGCTTGTTCCCACGTGCAGCAAATTCAAATTTCAGAGATGATTTATCTGGGATAAATCCATCGGGAGAGGATGGCCTGAGAATCGGGCTCACAGATAAAGGCATTCCAAGATCCAACGCCCAGTTTGGGGCATCCAGGGTATGGCATCCCCAATCACCCAGCACTCCATTTCCTAATTCGTACCAGCCTCTCCAAAACCTTGGAAGGTACTTCGGGCTATAGGGCCTCTCCCTGGCTGGTCCGAGCCATAAATCCCAGTCTAAATCTACAGGAACCGGCTCTCCCTTTGGAGGGTAACTGTCGGGTTTGATGAAATACCCTTTGGGATCAAATTGTGGCCCTTCAAGCCAGGCGAAAACCTCCTTAACCTCACCTAAAATGCCCGCTTCATACCACTCTTTGACATAGCGGATTCCCATTGTGGCATGTCCCTGGATACCCATGGCATTTATGACGTTATAGCGTTTGGCCGCCTTGCGTAACGTGCGGATTTGCCAGATATTATGAGCAAGGGGCTTTTCAACGTAGACGTGTTTCCCCAATTGCATCGCCGCCATAGCTGCGGCAAAGTGTACGTGATCGGGTGTAGCAACAATTACGGCATCAATATCACCTGCCATCTTGTCGAACATCACCCTGAAATCCTTGAATCTTTTTGCTTTGGGAAAGGTTTTAAATCCTTCTGTAGCAGCGGAATCGCTCACGTCACATAACGCAACCACATTTTCAGTGGCGCAATCACTAAAATGATCCTGGGCGCGTCCACCCACACCTATAAAAGCAATTCTTACTTTCGCTGGTTTACATGCGGACAGTCCGGGTAGTAACGCTGCTCCGGCTGCTACGGCTGTCGATTTGGCAAGAAATGATCTCCGAGTTAAATTTGTCATAATATCTGAATTATTGGTTGTTGTTTTAATAAATAGGCTATTAGGTTATTAGGCTAATAGACTTTTAGGCTCTTAGCCTATTAGACTTTTAGGTTTGGTGAATATGCATTATACCCAGTCCCATACAGCCTAAAAGCCTACAGCCTAACAGCCTTCTCTCCTCACCCAGATTCTCGACCGGGGTTCCATCTCCAGTCTGATCCCTTTCCCGTTCACCGGAATTGGTCTGTGCGAAAATCCATCGCTGAAGACTCCTGATTCCGGAAGCGTAATATTGACAACCGTCCTTTCCTGATTGTAATTGTGAATGACAAAACTATGGTCCGAAAGCGTTTGCATGGATACCCTTGACGGGGCATCCAGAACCGGTTCATCTTTTGGGCGAAAGGCAGACCTTATCATATTCATCCATGATCTTGGAAGCTCAAGCAATCCAATCTGTCGCGGACAAAGCAAAACCTCACCCACGGCATCAAAATCCTGCTGCGAAAAGGTGTGGGTATTGATTAAATACAGATTCTTGTTTTGGACGAGGAAAGGTTGATTGTCCGATGTCCGAAGCAACACCCCGGATCCGTCAGGCACAATTTGATATTCCGTGGTTAACGGAAATTTTAGTTTTTCAGTATGTCCATTATTTAGAGTGAATTGATAATTATTACGTAAAGTATTAGTCGATAACTTTACCCCTGCCATCCGGGCAAGTTGTTCGTTTCCGTTTGCGTTAACGAGAAAGCCCGTAGTAAGAATTATCTTTGCTCCCTTATCCAATGAGCTGATGATTTTTGGTACAATATCCCGATCTGCAGCTGCCTGAGTCGGAAGGAAGATTACGGAACTGTTCTCCGGGTATTGTGAAACGGGAACGAGCGAAACACCGAACATTCCGATATAATCCATGAGGTATAAATCACCTCCGGCATCGCTGTTGGCAGGTTTGTAACCTGCAACCCCCTGCACAGGATGTGCTGCAACAGCCTTCGCCAGGTCCGCCAGTTTCTCAAAATCCTGCCGCAAAAGATGGTGCCCCGGATGACCCGAAATAAAACTGTCGAAATTGAACATCACAAGTTCTTTAGCTCCCGAGAGTACCGACTGGTAAGCCTGCTCGATAAAATCAATATCGGTGCAATCGCCGTGGTCGAACCAGGCGCCCCCGATCTTATTCCCCGACAGGGTTGAAATCCAGCGGTAATTGATGAACCCTTCATAGGGCTGGACAAACCCGTAGCGCTGGGTATATTGTCCGCGCGTTTCGGTGCCGACCCAGACTCCGTCAAAAAGTTTAGGCTCTGTTGCCACATCGTAGCCGAACAGGTGAAACCGGTCATACGACTGTGGGTACTTGATGATTATTCTGATGCCGGGATTCTTCGCTTTGGCAGGATTTATTAAAACAGATTGTGCCAGGTCTGTCAACAGTGACCGGCGGTATTCGGACCAGCTGCGGTCTCCTTTGGCTGCTTTTGATTCCAGGCTTGTGTCTGCAGTACACAGGAAGTCGTCGATGATAAAGGTGTCGAAAAACGGGGCGGAATCTTCCATCACTTTTCGCAGATCGTTTTGAGTCTTGGAGTTTTGCCAGTTGAGCCATGCCAGCGGTCCCTCCTGGGCTACTCCAAAATTGGGTCCCGGAACCGTGGCAATACCTCCGACCACTTCAAATCCATTCTCCTTAAAAAATGAAACGGTACTTTTGATTAACTCCGGAGGGATTACAAGACCACTACGATAGGTCTCAATATAAACTTTAGTGATCCCGTTGCAGTGCAGGATGGAGAGCGCTTCCCGGCGACCGGCTTCGGTGGTCAGAAACTGGTCCACCGTCTGGGCAATGATATAAACGCTCAGTTTAAGGACTGATTTTCGGGCTTCTGCAAGGCTTTGGACATCATCCGAAGCTTTGGGTGTTTGTTTACAACCCTGAAAGCCGAATAATACAGCGAGAATCAGTAAAAAGCTTAGTGTCGTTTTCATCTTTTTTCCAGTCACTTTGCAACTTCAATTTTCCAGTCCTTAAATTCCACCAAGTAAGGGCGCTTGTCAGGACCTCCGCCGGCCAGACCAAGATCAACAGCCTCTGAGATCCCCGGGATATCACCGGTATGTTTCTCAATAATCCAGTTGGTCCCGTCGAGGCTGATATAGCCGGCAAAATGATTGCCGTGGCGTACCATTTTCAGGTAAACCGGGGTTTTGGAATTCTCTGGAAGGTTCTGACTAATAGCTTTATGCATGCATCCGTTCGCAAATTCGTCATATTCGATTCCGGCACGCCCCGGAGTTCCAAAAACGAGTACGGAACCTTTGCTTCCAGGTTGAACATCAAAACTCTGAGACATATTGTTCCGGACAAAGAGACCTGACCGAAACCATTCGTGGGTCCGTTCGCCGAAACCGCTGATCTTTACCGTAGCTATAAAATCACCTTTAATCCCTTTTAAATAAACTGCGGCATACGAATCCTCAGCATGATAAAAATCTGACCCGCCAACTGTTATCCTGAACCTGTTGGCTTCTCCGTCAGATTTAATTTCAAAGGGTTTGGCCTTGGCAGAACAGTATTGATTTAGTTTGCTGGTTGTCGGATTAATGGTTGTTGCATCAAAAACCGTGAAATTCTTTTCTGCGCTGTTTTCAATACGGACAGAATGGATCCCGACTGCTGCTTCCAGTTCAAAACTGATTTCACGCGATTCGTTTATTTTCAGATCGATTACCTGGCTTTGAATCGTTGAATGGTCAACCACAAGGTTTACCGTCATCTTCTGAGGTTCCTGGGTGAGGTTCTTTGCGGTTGCAGTAACCCTTAACTTTTCACTTTTGAGAAGCCTGTCATCCGATAATCTGAAATTTTCGAAAACAACAGCAGGCTTTATTCCTTCAATCATTACTGACTGATAGGGTGTTGAGCCGATAGCTAGCCGGTGTTCTCCCGAATCATAGATCCTGACTTCAAACTCAATTTTGCGGCTGTTGTTTTTGATCACCGGGAAGAGTCTCTTTTCGGATACCTTCCCATCCAGGTAAAGCTCGATTGGAGCAGACCCGGTTGAGCCATTGTTAAATACAGAAGCGGACAGGTGAATTATGCTTCCGGCTGCCACTTTACCGCCAGTGAGAGCCGCAGCCGTTTCAATTTTCAGATCACTCACCTGAAATTCGGGCTCTCCGTCCAGAATTGTTTCCGGGGGATTAACAGGCGCCTCAATCTTGAAATTGTTCCGGTAAATATTGTCTTCCGCCAGGGCTGCACATAGCTTCCATTCTCCCTGCTCAAGGTTATAATAGATGTTTTCTTCGGAAGTCCAGCCTGATGACATGTTATCAAACCAAAATGCGACATTGTCGTTGAAGAATCCCGCACGAACATCATGAATCAGGTTTTTGCGAATCACCGAATTAAACGCCAGACCCGCGGTTTTGATTGCCCCCGAATCATCCGCATCGCGCTGAACATCATCAAGGTGATTGTATTCAACGATATAGTCTCCATCAATCGCCTCCTCCTGGTTCGACCAGCCGCCAACGTCAATACCGTATCTCCCTCTTGTTTTGGTCAGATAGTTATGTGATATTTCCGTCATCAGGGTATTATTGGCCATGATGTTGACACCCCCGCAGTCATAAAGCTTATTGTAGGAGATGAGGGTTTCCCGGATTATTTCTCTGCCGTCGCCTGGTTTTGAGAGCCCGTTGGCATAAATCCCTCCGTCATCCAGGGTGATGAAGCTGTTGTGGAGGATTCTGGTCTGGTAACACCCTTTTTTCACCGATATCCCGGTTCCGTTGCAGGAACGGACTTCGCCGCCGACAAACTCGCAGGCATGCGCAAACTCGTAACTGATGGCACTGTTCGAACCCGTCTGAGCTTCTGCAACCCCGGTGGAACCGTCAACCCCGTCATAGTTATAGCTGGTTATATTTTTTCCGGTGATGACTCCCTCAAAGGTCAGCCCGTAAATACGCAGATTTCGCACCGGTTCTCCCGGTTTTCCATGTACCTCAACCAATTGATTGATTGTTGGAATACCTGACTGTGCCAGGTTCATATCCGGTATGTCATCCGGTGGAATATAGCTGATCTCTTTTGCTTTTTTATCAAAAAACCATTCTCCCGGGGCATCAAGCAATGATTTTACGTTTTCGACGTAATAGCGTGGCGGAACGATCACGACCCCCTCCTGGGGTGATTTAAAGGTGGCAATATCTGTTTTTTCATCCACTTTGGCCAGTGAATTGATTCCCGTATGCCAGCGTAGCAACATGACCACCCTGTTCCCCTCCATCTCCTTCCACGATTTCAGGTCCCCTTTTTTGAAACAGAGTTCACTGGTCGATTTGGAGATCGAGGGTGGGGTTAAATAGCCCTCGTTTGGCTTACGTGCAAGCGTTTGCTTCTTCCCGTTCACAACCAGCATGGCAACCGTATCAGCCTCAAACGGGGCGGTCCAGACCTTGCCGTTTTTCTTCCATCCTTTAACCGGGACCTCTCCCGAGATTACAGGTTTTTCACCGGGGAATGCCGCGTAGGTCACATAATGGTCTTTCAGTTTGTGATATTCAAATGCCCCGGTAGGGAGATTAGTCTCGACTCTTTCACCGCCATCGGCAGTTTCAAAGAGCAGACCTTGTTTTAAATTATATTGGCCGCCGCGGATATAAACCAGGATATCTTTCCCGCGTCCCAGGGGGTGAGGCGATCCGATCCACCTCTTCTCAATGGGTGCACTCTTGGGGAAGAAAACCTTTGATTTCAATTCCCTGACCGCTTTTTGAGCCCTTCTGACGGTCAAAAACGGACCGTCGGTTCTTGCGGTATTGGGCGCTGCAAGCGTTCCCGACCATCGGTCATCACCGTTTGTGGCGACATAAAAATCTGCGTTTGCGGGATAGCTGAACGGAAGCCATTTTTCACCCCTGAGCAGTTTCCCATCCCGCATTGGCGAGGATGACTGTGAGTAGCCGCAAAGATTCAACAGACCTGCAAAAAGAAGGAGCATTAAAAGGAGTAAACTACTTTTTAAAGTGCTTGAAGGAACAGGTCCTGATAAAACCCTCATATTCTTAATCTGATGTTGAAATTCTGTTTGTTAACTGGAAGTTTGAAAAGTCAAACATATTTAATTTTGTAGAACCGATTCAATAGGTTTTTGTCTTTTGTCTATAGTTTTTTAACTGATTCTGCGAAAATCTGTGAATTTGAAACCAAAATAGGCTAATTATCTATTGAATTACGATAAAATAGCTGAAGTATTTAGATTGAGGAACGGATAATTTTGTTTGACAAAATAACTATATAAAATAACGCTGAAGGCAGTTGGCGACTGGCACTTCGCAACAAGTGACCTGTGGCCCAGAGCCGGAATCATTCAGACAATAAATATTTGATAATATTAACCCTAATTAAACCTGCCGGATGAAAAACCTAATCCTGACCCTTGCATTCCTGCTGTTAGTTTCAACTTTTTCAATTGCCCGGAATCCGGACGCTATGGGTTTTGACTCAATCCAGGCAAACTTTAAAAATCCGCCTGCAGACTGCTGGCCGCATACCCGCTGGTGGTGGCCCGGAAATCCGGTTTCGAAATCTGAGATCACCCATGAACTGGAAGAGATGCGTGCTCACGGGATTCGCGGGGTGGAGCAAATTTCAATGAGTGAAGTTTACGAAAAGGGAAATATTCCTTACCTCTCTGACGAATTCATGGAAATGCTGAAACATACGGTGAAAGAAGCCAAGCGGTTGGGAATGGAGGTTTCTCTCAATTTTGGCGGACCGGGATGGATCATTGGAGGGGCATGGGTAAAGGAGAAGGAGAAGAGTAAAGATCTGGTACCCACCTTTATGGACCTTATCGGAAATCAGGTTTATAATGGGAATCTGCCAGATCGCCTGACTAAAACGAAACGGTCCTGGGAACATTTTACCCCAAAACTGGATGGCGACGAGACCTTGTTGGCTGTTGTTGCCGGAAAAATTGAAAATGATGGTCGAATCAGCGAAAAATCGTTGATCAACCTCACGGCTACAGTTTCAGGAAATAAAATTAACTGGAAAGTTCCTGAAGGGGAATGGCGTCTGATGGCCTTTTGGTTAAAGAAAAATGGAATTAGCAATGCTGTGGACCATTTCAGCAAACAGGCCATGGAGAGCTATTGCAACTTCCTGGGAAATAAGTTTTACAATGGGTTTGGAGATGAATTCGGGAAAACGGTGGAATCGCTGTTCGTGGATAGTTTTGAACTGCCAAATCTTTCAAGCGGGATCAACTGGTCAACCGGATTACTGGAAGCGTTCCGTAAGGAGAAAGGGTATGATCTCACCCGCTATCTTCCTGCAATCTGGTGGAATGTTGGAGAGATTTCACCGAAAATAAGGTTTGATGTCAATGAATTTCTTCATGAAACCGGTTTGAATGTTTTCTTCAGAACATTCCTGGGATGGTGTGAAGATCATCATATTAAGGGGAGGATCCAGGCCTATGGCTTTAATACGGATAATATAGAAGCTTCTGGAAAGTCGCATATTCCCGAAATGGAGATCACTGCAGGAGAGAAGGATGCGGCTGACTGGTTCGACACCCGGATCGGTCCCAAGCAATATGTCGCTTCCGGTGCCCACCTGTATGGAAGGAAGGTGGTTTCAGCCGAGGTTTACACCTTTATCCACTGGGAACGGTACCGTGAAACACTTGAAGAGTTAAAGATTGCCAGCGATGGTTACCTGTTGGCAGGTGCCACGAAATTCTATAATCACGGATTTAATTTTTCTCCGGAGAAAATTGTCACTCCGACCCGCTCACTCCCGTTTGCGGCCTATATCCAGCCTCAGAATGTCTGGTGGAAATACTACCCCAAACTTGCCGAATATATTGCCCGCAGCGCGTATTTACTCCGTCAGGGCAATTTTACCGCTGATGTTGCCCTCTATTCTCCGCTGGCGAACCAGTGGGCGATAAATGCGCTGAACATGCGCAAATGGACCCGCGAATTCGAATGGGGTGATTTAGGTGAACTCCTGATTTCAAACGGGTATAATTACGACCTGATAAATGATGATGCGCTGCAGAATCTCGCAACCGTTGCAGATGGCAGGCTTAAAGTACGGACCAATGAGTACAAAGTACTTATTCTTCCAAATGTTGAAACCATCCCTCTGAAAACCCTCGAATTCATTGAAAAATATGTTGAGCTGGGAGGTATTGTCATTGCACTTGAACGGATACCTGAAAAATCAACAGGTTTGACCGATTACAGGTTGTCGGACAATAAGGTCAGGGAGCTTTCCAACAACCTGTTCAATAAACCAAAACAGCCGGAGGGCAAACCGGTTAATCCGTATGGTCTGAATGGCCCCGGAATTGTTGAAGGTATCGTGATGAATCCTTACGGGAAGGGGGGAACCTACCGGCTTAAAAATGTCATCGACCGCCAGATCTGGTGGGACAAACGGAGCAGCGCGCTCGATCCGTTCCTGGAAACCATCCGCAAACATATCGCCCCCGATTTCGGAATCGACTTTGCCTATGAGGGGCTGCGTAAAAATGAGGGACTCACATTTATTCACCGGAAATTGGGAGAGAAGGATATCTATTTTGTCTCAAATATCCAGGACAAACCGAATGCAGTCCCTGTAACTTTCAGGGTTAAAAATAAGGTAATCCGGGAATGGAATCCATACACAGGCGCGATTACACCGGTATTAAGCTTCTGCGAGGTGAAGGATGGGATAAAAGTGCCGCTCAATCTTGCTCCCTATGAATCGATGTTTCTCGAATTTTCCCCGGGTGAACCTGAGGCTTATGTGGCAAAATCAGAATTCATTGATGTTTCAGCGACAGGGAATAGAGGTCTCAAGGCAGTTGCACTTCAGAACGGCATTTATTCATCAATAATCAAAACGGGCAGTGAGGAGAAGAAAATCACCACGGGGGTTTCGGGCATTCCCGCCCCGTTCCTGATCTCCGGGGTATGGAACATGGAGCTTAAAGGTGAAAACTTTCCTGCAGTTACGAGGAAGTCTGAAGAGCTCACTTCATGGATTGAAGATCCGTTAACCCGTAATTTCAGCGGGACAGGGCGTTATGAAATCAATTTTACCCTTTCCACCGGGTACTTCCTGAAAGGACTTAAACTATATCTGGATTTGGGAAAGGTCGGAAGTATTGCCGAAGTGTCTATGAATGATCAACCTTTAGGAATAACCTGGATGCGTGGTCAAAAGCTGGAGGCAACCAACGCCCTGAAGGCAGGGGAAAACAAGCTGGTCATCCTGGTGACCAATACGCTGATCAACCGGATTTCGGCGATGAAAGAGCCACCTCCGGTACCTGAGGATCTGGTTTCCCGGTTTGGAAGCGGGGCTGTCAATCAGGAGATTCCCCGGGAATTTGGATTTAAACCATTGCCCGCGTCCGGGTTAATAGGACCGGTGAGGATTATTGCGGTTAAGGAAGTTGCAGTCAGCTTTTAACAACTGGCTTCTGGCTGTATGTCATTGTGTATAAGCTGCCAGTCGCAAGGTGCTGGCTGCTGGTCCTGATTATTTCACATGGGCGGCCAGAAACGGCAGAATTTTATTTAAAGCATCGCTGTTATCTGCGTCGGTAAATCCGTGTCCTTCATCGGGATAAGTAATCAGCTGATTTGAAACTCCAGCCGCAGTTAGTTTGTCAATGAGTGCGGTGGTCTGTTCGGGAATTACAATATCATCCAAACCCCCTTGTAAGGCAATGGTAGGTGGGGATTGGTTATTTACAAAATTGATCGGGCTTGATTGCTTGTACATGGTCGAGTCCTGTGAATAGGATTGACCAATGACTGCAATTAAGGCAATTTCCTGGAAGAGTCCCTGGTTAAAGATCGCTTCGAGGTCGGTCGGTCCAAAAAAATCGACCACCGCTTTTACGTGCTTATTGGGATCGTTCTTATAGCTGTGCAGAAGAGCCAAATGGGCCCCGGCGCTGGCTCCCAGGACCATCAGGTCTTGTGAAACACCATAACCGACTGATTTGGAAAGATAATACTCAATTGCCGATTTTACATCCTGTTCCTGAGTGGGAAACAAATCAGTAGTACTGTTAATGGCCAACCGGTAATTGAGGTTTATGAATGCAAAATTCGGACTTCTTTTTTTTATTGAATCTACTACAAAGGTCATATCGGTTTTATCACCGTCAACCCATGCGCCGCCATGGATCACCACGATCGTTTTTGTTGAATTTATCGTTCTTCCTGCGGGAAGATCGATATCCATTTTCTGGAGCGGATCGGTTCCATATCCAACATCCGAATAGGCTATTGCAACTGCAGGATCTGGTGAAACTGGAGTGAGGGTATCGCTCTTTTTACAAGAGGCAATCAGCACGACCAGTGAGAAAATAATGATTAGTTTGCGCATATGAGCTATTGTTAACCTTTGATAAACAAAATTCTGAACATGAATGTTTCAACTGAAAACATCTTCGAATACAAGTAATCAGAATCATGGAGTAGGCCTATTTCACTTTGATTTCTAAAAAGGTCAATTTAGTGAAATATAAGATTAAAGATAGGTAATTTTTAATGTTTGTTAAAAAAACAAGTTAAAAGTTCTGAGATCGTGGACGCTCACGAATGTTCTGAATCCCACTTTCCGAATTCAAATTTTAAATATCTTTGGCCTTCAATCGAACAAAATCTCTTTTGAGGGATATAATAAATCTGTAATCTTCAAATTAAATTATAAATACTTAAGAATGAAAAAATTAATTAAGGTATTTCTATTTATTTTCCTTTTTCATATTCCTTTTTGGGTATCTGCCCAGTCATTTCCCTTTCAGAGTGCCACCATCACCGTTTCTCCTGAAATCAGATCCTCCTTAATTACTGGTGGTCGTTTGCTGCTGTTCGTGAGCAGGGAGCGGGAGCGGGAACCCCGGGATCATGCAGATGTGAAATTTGGATTTACACTAAACAACTGGGATGGTGCATCCCCTTTCAGATTGGATGCAACGGATAAGGGAATTCTTCATACCGATCTGGCAGAGAGGTTTATTCCCGTGCCAAAGAAATTTTATTACCAGGCTATCTACAAGCAGAATGTGGATGATGCACTGGCCGATATCCCGGGCAACCTGGTCACAGATGTCGATTCCGTGGAGGTTACCGGTCCGGTAAACCTGACTCTAAAATTGAATAAAGTAATCCCTCCTTTAAAGATCGTCGAAAATAAGTTTGTGAAGCCTATAGTCATTCAGAGCAAATTGCTTTCCGCTTTCTCAGGTCATCCCCGGTATTTGAAAGCCTCTGTCCTGCTCCCGGCAAGTTATTTCGACAGCCCGGTAAAATCATACCCGATCTGCTATCATGTTCCGGGTCTGAACGGCAGATACGACGGTGTTAACGGAATGATCACCAATAAATCATTTTCCGAATGGTGGTTTTCGAAGAAAGCCCCTCAGATCATCTATGTATTTCTTGACTCCCAGGGACCTTACGGCGATTCTTATCAGGTTGATTCAGAGAATAACGGCCCATGCGGGAAAGCGCTGACCGAGGAGCTGATCCCTGAGATTGAAAAACAGGTGCACTACCATAAGGATTCGGGCAAACGATACCTTGCCGGTGCCTCAACCGGCGGATGGGTAGTGCTGGGTTTGCAGGTTTTCTATCCCGATTTCTTTGACGGTGCCTGGGCATATAGTCCTGACCCTGTTGATTTTGAACATTACGGTTTGATTAATATCTATAAGGATGAGAGCTCTTTTTATAACCGGTTTGATTATTTGCAACCCGAATCAAGGACCATCTACGGCGAACCAAAGGGATCGATGAAGGATGCCATCCTGGATGAAGATGTGCTGAGCCGGACCAATGATTACCGCGTATCGGGAGAACAGTTCGGGGCCTATAATGCGGTTTTCGGACCCAGAGGGAAAGATGGTCTCCCCACTATGTTGATTGATCCGGTTATGGGTAAAATCGACCACTCCATTGCTGTCCAATGGGAAAAATTTGATTTAAAGAAGGTACTTGAGAAAAACTGGACAACTCTGGGTCCTAAACTCCAGGGAAAGATCTGGATCTGGACCGGAGACATGGATATGCTTTATTCGAATGTCGCAACACGGTTCCTGAAAATGTACCTCGATAAAACCGAGAACCCGAAGTCAGATGCAAAAATATCATTTACCCCGATGGCCGGTCACTGTGCCGAATGGAGCGATGTAGCGGTTCTGAATATGGTTGCTGAAAAAGCGGCGAAAAAATAACTTCAATCAAAATGGTTTGAGGCGACACAAGGTCAGTTTAACCTCAATCAAAATGGGTTTGAGGTGACCCATTGTCAGATTCATGCGAAGCAAAGAGATTTTATTCCCTTGCAAAATGGAATTCGGGTCAATCATAATGGTTTTCATGTCAATCAAAATAGTTTTCACCTGGCGCAAAGTCCGATTCATTTCAATCATGATGGTATTCAGGTCCATCAAAGTGGTTTACACTTGAAGCAACGAGAGTATTCAAATGATTGAATTATCCGTTAATAAATTCAGAGCAAATCTGAAAGACTTTGTAGATAAAGCCATTTTATAAACTTGATGAAAATTCAATCCGCATATTTGCGATCGGGGGACATTACGAGGTAATCTAAGGAATGATCAATTATTAAAGTTCCATTAAATTTTGCAAAAAAAGCATTTGTGGCAATTCATTTTATTCCTTACTATTGGGCGCCAAAAGGGAAATCAGAATTTTATTTTTCTGATTTGTGCTATTCGGCTTATTAGATCGTTTCAAACCTCTAGCTTTCATAAAATGAAGAACAGCGTATTTTTATTGCAAATAGTTATGTTGCTTATTGCCCCCTTTGTTGTGTTTGCCCAATCGAACAGGACGCTTAAGCAACAGCAGGAATACCTTACCCCGTATGAGAAAAGCAACCTAACAGAGAATGAATTACCTGTTTTAATGCCTTACAACCGTTTGGTTGATCCGGCAGGAGAACAGCTCTATTTTGGCGACAAGACAGAGGAAAACCACGCCCTTGACTGTGCACTTTCTCCCGACGGGAGGTGGATCGCCGTAGAAGGACGCTATTCGGTTGCAATCATCGATCCGGCGACAAAGAAAATCATTTGTCGCTCACCCTTAAGAAAGCCGTTTGTTAAAGAGAATTTAATGAATACGTTCTCAGGAATCTCATGGCGCAAAACCGGCGAAAAGTATGAAATTTTCTGGAGTACGGTAGGGAAAGCGAACAAATCGTATGTCGTTCAGGCCTCCTGGGACGGAAAGCATTTGTCTGTTTTAAAAACGTTCCCTTTTGAAGCGGTTAAACCGGCAGAAACTGCCTTGCCAAACGAATTGGTTGTTGCCGAAGAAGCAGGTACGCCCGTGCTATATGTGGTCTTAAACGGAAATAATACGGTTGACAAACTGGATGTCGAAACCGGCAAAACGATCTGGTCGGTGCCCGTTGGGGTTGCCCCTTTCGGGATTACAGAAGCGAATGGAAAACTCTATGTTACCAACTGGGCCGGATCAAATCCGGATAAAGATGATGTAAATGTGGCCGGGGTACCATGGGGAAGCGCAAAAGTAGATCCTCAGACCGGTGCAACGCGTGAAGGGACGGTCTCTGTACTGGATGCCAAAACAGGCAGATTGCTGAAAGATATTGTAGTGGGATTGCATCCTAATGATATAATCACGAGTGGTGATCAAAAATTTGTATTTACCGCCAATGCCAACAGCGATCAGGTTTCTGTCATCAGTACCGAAAAGGATGAGGTGAATGAGCAGATTTCTGTACGGCTCTCGGGCGAGAAGAACAATTATTTTGGCGATTCCCCGAATGGTCTGGCTATTTCAGGTGACGGGAAAACACTCTATGTGGCAAACGGAATGGATAACGCCCTCGCTGTGGTTACCCTTGGAAGCCTTTCATCAAAAGGTTCCCCGGAAAATAAGAGTATGGTGACCGGATTTATCCCCACAGGAGCTTATCCGGGTGGAGTTGCCGTCTATCGCGACACCCTTTTGTTTGTTGCCAATATTGAAGCTGAAGGGTCGCGTATTCCAACTGTCCTGGAAAAGACAGGCCATACGGTCTATAATTCACACCGGGAGATGGCTTCGGTATCGGTTATTCGGGTACCTCAAAAATCTATGCTCAAGGATTATACCCAAAAAGTTGAAAAGATCAATCAGCTCTTCAGACTGGCTCTAACAGAAAAACTTCCGCGCAAAGATGTTGGCCCGGTTCCGGTTCCTCTCCGGGTTGGTGAACCTTCCGTTTTCAAACACGTGGTTTATATCATCAAGGAGAACAGGACCTACGATCAGGTTCTGGGTGACGTTAAAGGGGGAGATGGCGACTCAACCCTCTGTGTTTTCGGAAAGAAAATCACCCCAAATACCCATAAAATAGTGGATGATTTTTTGTTGATGGACAATTACCATGCCTCCGGGAAATGTTCGGCTGAGGGGCATCAGTGGACCGATATGGGAATTGTTACCGATTATGTTGAAAAGGAGGTCAAGGCATGGATCAGGAGCTATCCTCATGTTCAGTATGATGCGCTGGTTTATGCCCCTACCGGTTTTATCTGGGATAATGCAACGCGTCGTGGGAAAAGTGTCCGGATCTATGGCGAAGCATGTGATGTTCAGTATGATAAAAGCTTAACCTGGACTTCGATCTACGATGGGTTTATGAAGGGTGAGACCTTTAAATTCAAAAATATCACCACCGTAAAACCGGTTGAGAAATTGTTGAGTCAGAACTTCCCGAGTTCGGATAATCATGTGTTTCCCGATGTGCTCAGGGCCAAGGCTTTTATTGAGGAGATGAATGCCTGCGACAAAATGGCCGGGGACCAATGGCCGGAGCTTATGGTGATTGCCCTTTCGAATGATCATACGGCGGGTACCCGTCCGGGAATCCCTACGCCACGGGCAATGGTTGCGGATAATGATCTGGCGCTCGGGCAGATTATTGAGGCAATATCCAAAAGCCGATTCTGGAAAAACACTGCGATCTTCACCACCGAGGATGATTCACAGGATGGATGGGATCACGTTTCAGCCTACCGCACAGTGGGAACTATTGCAAGTCCTTATTCCCGTTTAAAGCATACGGTACATACCAACTACAACCAGGTTTCGCTGGTGCGGACCATCGAACAGATTTTAGGGATTCCTCCGATGAATATCAGTGATGCCACCGCCATGCCGATGTTCGACTGTTTTAACTATACCCCCGATTTCACCCCATTTCTGGCGGTGCCAAACCAGATTCCGCTGAACGAAATGAATAAGAATCTGAATGAACTCAAAGGAACGGCACTCCATTATGCCCGGAAAAGCCTTGAACCCCAGTTTGATTATATCGACCAGGGTGATGATGATCTGCTCAACCAGATCCTTTGGTTTGCAATGAAAGGGAAAGAAAAATACCCTGCGAAATATAGCGGAAAAGTGGAGGGGGAGAAGAAATAGGGATATTTTAACAGTGATAGTCTGACTTCGGGTCAAGCCCTCACTTTATTAGAAAATCTCCGTCGGAGTTTACTGTTATTGACCCCCGGTGTTTCAGCCAGGGGCAAGGTAAACCCGTGTTACCCCAATCCGAAACGGGTTGAATTACTTAAACCCAATATTTTTCGTCAAAATCAACTCCATTTTCTTTTAACAACCTGATAAACTCATTCCGAACACTTTCTTTTTTATGGTGTTGCTGTTGATTCATAACGTATTTTATAATTGTATCCTTTTCTCTTACCGACAGTGTAAAGGCACCATAACTTTCTGCCCAATTTGAAAAATCGGGATAGATATGCTTTTCTTTTATCCATTTGGAACTGGACACTTTTATGTCTCTAACCAGATCAGCCAAAGCGAGTGAAGGGTGAAGATCGCAAATGATATGAATATGGTCTTCAACACCATTAATTCTGAAGAGCCGGCAGTTTTTATTTTTTATTACGCCCCAGATGTATTTGAAAAGCACATCATTACCGGAGTTGAGTAATACTTTTTCGCTGTTTCGCGTATGAAAAGTGATGTGATAAAGAATTTGACGGTAACTGGCCATGATTAAGGTTTTAAAAGGTAAATTCGAAATCAAAGACTTTGTAAGTTACGAAAAATTCTTCAATAATTCTAAGGTTAGTTTCAAATATATAGCTTATATTCAACCCGTTTCGGGTTGCATTTTGTTGGTGGCTCACAAACCCCCAATAAATAATTGGGGGTCAATAATATAATCCACCTTCGGCGGATTATCCGCTATTCGCAAACCCCCAATAAATAATTGGGGGTCAATAACAT
>Ga0114951_10001878_pt1 | contig 24924 bp, 23 predicted proteins | sample AM7aDNAmetaG_FD_88677 | JGI IMG/M metagenome (GOLD analysis project Ga0114951, IMG submission 88677) | Freshwater microbial communities from Finland to study Microbial Dark Matter (Phase II) - AM7a DNA metaG | ecosystem: Environmental > Aquatic > Freshwater > Lake | place: Finland: Lake Alinen... | reverse complement strand
GTTCATTCTTGTTGATAATGTTTTAAAAACTCTTCAGGAACTATCTTTATGGCATCGCAAAAAATTAAATATCCCTGTTATTGGTATAACCGGTTCCAATGGGAAAACAACTACAAAGGAACTCATCAATGCTGTATTATCAACGCAGCTTAAATGCTCAGCCACAAAAGGAAATTTTAACAACCATCTGGGTGTTCCCCTTACATTACTCTCTATAGATAAACATGATGAGATTGCTATTGTTGAAATGGGAGCCAATCATATCGGAGAAATAGAACAGTTGTGTAAGTTGGCTTGCCCTTCGCATGGGATAATTACTAATATCGGTAAGGCACATCTGGAAGGATTTACGAATTTGGATAATATTATCAAAACTAAAGTTGCATTATACGAATATGTTCAAAAAAATGGATCATGCGTTTTTGTAAATCATGATGATGTATTATTAATGGAAAATTCAAAATTCGTCAAGAAAATTACCTACACTAATGGAATGATCGGAGATGTAAAAGCTGAGTTGATTGCTTCAGAGCCTTTTATTTCAATAAAATGGGAAGATTATATAATACCAACAAATCTTTTTGGACAATACAATATATATAATGTATTAGCCGCTATAACAATTGGCAAACATTTCGGAATCACTTCTGATAATATTATTAAGGCTATAAACGCTTATATACCTCAAAATAATCGCTCACAGTTAATTAAAACTGCATTTAATACCATTATTATGGATGCCTATAATGCCAATCCCACATCAATGGAGGCTGCAATAATAAGTTTTGCACATATTAAAGGTGATAATAAATCAGCTATTATTGGTGATATGCTTGAGTTAGGTATGGAAAAAGAAAAGGAACATATTAAAATTATTGAGTTATTAAAGAAAAATGAATTACAGGATGTTTTCTTAGTTGGGAATATTTTTTCTTCTGTAAACAACTCGACTTTTAAAACTTTTAAAGATACAATATCCTTAAAATCTTTTCTTGATGAAAACCCTTTGAGAGATAAAACCATATTGATTAAAGGTTCAAGAGGTATTAAATTGGAGTTAATTACACAGTCATTATAAAAAGATGGAAAGCTATAAAGTCATAGGCCTTATGTCCGGCACTTCACTTGACGGTGTTGATATTGCCCTTTGTGAATTTATTAATATCCAAGAACAGAAATGGCAATATGATGTTTTATTTGCTAAAACATACCCCTATGATATTAGTTGGCAGGAGAATCTTGCTAACCTCCACAAGAAAGATGCCCTCACATATATACAGACTGATATAAACTATGCAAAATTATTGGCAGAACTAGTAAAACAGTTTTGTGCTGAATTTAATTGCGATACAGAAATAATAGCTTCTCACGGGCATACGATATTTCATAACCCCGTTAATGGATTCACCTCTCAGATAGGTAATGGAGCTTTTCTGGCAGCACTGACAAAAAGAATTGTTGTCTCTGACTTTCGTTCTTTGGATGTTGCCCTTAATGGTCAGGGAGCACCCTTGGTGCCAGTAGGAGATAAACTGCTTTTTTCAACTTTCGATTATTGCTTAAATCTGGGTGGTTTTGCAAATATATCTTTTGATGTTGATAATGAACGTTATGCATTTGACGTTTGTCCAGCAAACATTATTCTTAATTATATCTTTAAAAAAATACCCTCAAAAGATTTACAAAATCAACATTTCGATAAAGGTGGAGAATTGGCTTCTAAAGGTAATTTTAATATAGAGCTATGTGAAAAGCTTAACAATCTACCATATTATTCATTACCCTACCCTAAATCATTAGGTAGAGAGTGGCTCGAAGATGAGTTCCTCCCTGTATTAAATAGCTTCGAGATATCTCTTATGGATAAGCTTCATACTATTAACAAGCATATTGCTTTTCAAATAGCTAAAGTCCTAAATAAAGGTAATGATGGGAAAGTTCTTATTTCAGGTGGTGGTGCATACAATAATTTTTTAATTTCATGTATCAAACAATTGGTAAAAAGTAAGGAGATAATAATACCGGATAGTAGTACTATAGAATTTAAAGAAGCTTTGATTTTTGCTTTTTTAGGTTTATTGCGTTATTTAGAACAAATTAATTGCCTGAAATCTGTTACCGGTGCTTCTGGAAACTCTTGTACAGGGGCAATTTATCTGGGAAACAAGTAATTGAAATTAGTGTAAGTCAAAAAAATCATGTAAATTTGAAAATTCAGAATTTTATTGTCCAATTAGATGTAATTTAACAAAAATTAAAAAAAATAAAATAATTTTGTCAAATAATAGTTTATTATACACCTTATTAGGTTATAAAGAAATCATATACTAACAAAATCGATTGATGCAATCTATAAAACATTTACGCTTTATAACAATATTACTTATTCTCTTTTTATTTATTCTATCTTCCTGTTCAACTAAGAAGAATACGTTTACCCGCCGGACTTACCATAATGTTGTGTCAAAATATAATGGATATTTTAATGGTAATGAAAGTCTTAAAGAAGGTGTTGCTGACTTGGCCAAAGCTCATGTGGACAATTATAATGATATATTATATGTTTTTAAATTAGGCAGCTTGCAACAAGCTCAGAGTGCTTTTTCTAAAATGGATAGAGCAATTGAAAAAGCATCTAAAGTTATTCGAAAACATTCCATGACATTTAAGGGCAGAGAGTATGTTAAATGGATTTCACGCAGTTATATGATGATAGGGAAAGCTAATTTTTATAAAAAGGAATATGAACTTGCTTCAGAAACTTTTGAATTCGTTTTACGCCTTTATAATTACGATCCTATTAAATATGAAGCTTATTTATATTCTGCGAAAACAAATAATATAACTAAGAATTTTGGTAAGTCAGGTTCTATGCTCGATCAACTTGAAATAGGCATTGAGAAAGGTGAACTTAAACGTAAGCAAATTAATGACTTTCATCTCGTTTATTCTGATTTTTATATTAAGCAGGAAATGTATGAAGAGGCTGCCAAAAAATTAATTGAAGCTATTGGCACTTCAAGAAAGAAGAAAGATAAAGTGCGTTTAACATTTATTCTTGGACAGGTTTATCAGAGAATTGGCGATTTAGCTAATGCAAGTAAAGCTTACAATAAGGTCATCAGAATGAGCCCACCATACGAAATGGAATTTAATGCTAAGATTAATGCAGCTATGTGCTACGATGCGTCTTCCAAAGAAAGCAAGAATCTTGTTGAGTTACTTAGCAAAATGCTTAAAGATGATAAAAATAAAGATTTTCTCGACCAGATATATTTTGCATTAGCTCAGATTGCAATAAAAGATAAAAATACAGAAAAGGCTATTGAATATCTCAAACTATCTGCTTCTAAAAGCGTTTCCAACGACAGACAGAAAGCTATCTCTTTTCAAACACTCGCCGAAATATATTATAATATTCCGGATTATATTAATGCTGAAGCATTTTACGACAGCACTATGGCTTTTCTTCCAAAGGACTTTAAAGGTTATAGCGATATTGAGAAAAAACAAAAAATCCTTACCGATCTGGCTAAAAATATAAAAGTTATTCAGCTTGAAGATAGCTTGCAAAGACTTGCTGCAATGACAGAATCTCAAAGAAATGCTGTTGTAGATAAAATTATTGAGACAATAAAAGCCGAAGAACAAAAGAAACAGCAGGAAGAAGCTGAAAGACAACAAAATCTGGCTTTACATGCACAAAATGCCTCAAATAGTATGCAACAACAGACTAATAGTGGTAGTTGGTATTTCTATAACCCTTCGGCTTTAAGCTTTGGTTTTTCAGAATTTTTACGAAAATGGGGCAACAGAAAACTTGAAGATAATTGGCGTTTAAGTAATAAAGAAATGGTTTTTGATTTTGCCCAAGACACCCTGAACAAAGAAGGTTCGGAAGGCGATTCTGTTGGTGGAAAAGGTAAAAATGCCAATAACCCCAAAGATAAAAATACATATCTTAAAAATATCCCAACTACCCCAGAAATGATTGCTAAATCAAATGAGAGGATAGTTGATGCATATTATAATTTGGGAAATATTTATAAGGATAACTTAAAGGAATACAAATTGTCAAATCAGTCTTTTGAGAAATTAATCGAAAGATACCCTGATAATAAATACCTTTTAAACGCATACTATCTTCTTTATAGAACCTACGATATATTAAAAGATAAAAGTAAATCAGATTATTATAAGAATCTGATTCTTACAAAATTTCCCGATTCTGAACATGCTAAAATAATAAATGACCCGGATTATATTCAAAAAAAGTCATTGCAGCAAAGTGAAGCTGAGATATTCTACACCCAGGTATACAATGAGTATTTGACTAAAAATTATACATCAGCAATTCAAAAAGCTGATGAGGGTATACAGAAGTTTGCCAAATCAAAAACTGAAGCTAAATTCGCATATATAAAAACATTATGTGTTGGGAGAACACAATCTAAAGAACTATTTGAAAAAGCCCTCTCTGATTTTTTGAGCTCTTATGCAAAAAGTCCGCTTGCTCCTTTAGCTCAGAATATGCTGGATTATATACAAGGTAAAATTGATCTTAAAACCGAAGCAAAAACTAAAGCACCTGTTGTTTCTTATTCTGTAAACGACTCTACAATACATTTTTATATATTGATTGTTGATGCTAAAAAAATTAAAGTAAATGATCTTAAAAATAAACTTTCTGATTATAATAGCCTGAACTACAGACTGCTGAACCTAACCGTTAGCAATGTGTTTCTTGACGAGACAAACCAAATAATAACTATAGCTAATTTCTCAAACGAAAATGAAGCTATGAAATATTTCAACGCTATAAAGGATAATAAAAAAATCTTCGAAAATTATAATAAAACAGATTATAAACAATTTATTATTTCTGTTGAAAATTATCCTATATTTTATAAAGACAAAAATGTGAATAAATATTTAGACTTTTTTGCTAAAAATTATTTGTAGATTTTATTATTTATTTTCGAAATAGTTTAATTTATTTTCATAATTTTAATATTTTTAACATTTTTTGATATTCTATCGTTTTTTTCTCAGAAAAAATTATTAGGTTTGTAGTTGAGAAAAAAAATATAATTTTTTTTTAATTAAAAAAATAACAAAATGGCAAAGATTAATGAACAAGATGCTCCTTCAATAAATTTAATTGGAACCGGTACTATTATTAAAGGAGACATTAAATCAAACGGAGATATTAGAATTGATGGTACTGTTATTGGCTCAATTCATTCAAAAGGGAAAGTTGTAATAGGTGCAACGGGCAATATAGAAGGAGAAATTGATTGCGTTAATGGAGATTCTTCTGGGATTATAAAAGCTAAAGTAAGTGTTAAAGAATTGCTTTCACTTAAAGCCTCTTCAAAATTAACAGGCGATATCATTACCAATAAATTAGCTATTGAACCTGGTGCTGTATTTACAGGAACCTGCAACATGACAAGTGAACAGGTTTCTAGAGACCCATTTAAAATGGCTGATAAAAATGAACCAGCAAAAATCAAAGAACCAGTTCAGTAATTACGCAAAGTATTCAAATCTGGCTTTTCAAATACTAGCAGTCTTTATAATTGGTGTATTTGGAGGTTTTAAATTAGACAAACTTATTAATCTGTCATTCCCTGTATTTACAATTTTATTCTCACTAATTGCTATCGCTATTGTTATTTTTATTTCTACTAAAGATTTTTTGGAAAAATAACATCTGCCATTAGCTGTTTGTTATAAACGCTTTAATATAACCATAATGAATATTTACTTCATTAATTTTTTTAAAAAAACCACAGTCTTTTCTGTATTTTTAACTGTTATTTTGTTTTTAGGTATTAATTTCTTGCCAGTTCTAAGTATTCACTACAAGCATATTTTTATCGTACTTTTCTTTTATGTTTCAGGATTATTGTTTCATTTTGTTTTAATCAGGCTCACTGAAAAAAAAGTAAAATCCTTTACTAATTATTTCATGGCTTCTACTTTAATAAAACTAATATTATACAGCGCTATTATTCTTTTGTATATTCTGAACTATAAAGAAGATGTAAAAACTTTTATTACAGTTTTTTTTATTACATATATTGTTTTTACTGTTTTAGAAGTCAGTTCTCTGCAAAAATTTGCACGGAATATCAAATAATAAAAAAAAAATAAAAGATGTCGTATTTTTTTTTAATTTGCAACAATAAATTTATTTTTTGTTTTATCGTCATTTAATAACGCAAATAATTATATGTCAGCTAGATACAGATTCGTCATTTTTATTTCACTCTTACTTGTTAGCTTTTATATAAGGGCAAACAATAACTATCCGGAAAATACTAAAGGAGATTCTTTGAATAAAAATAAAAATGAGGCAACACATGAGGAAGATTTTAATGCAGGAAAGATGATTATTGAACATGTTTTAGACTCTCACGAATGGCATGTTATGACTATTGGAGATAAGCCTATTTCTTTATATTTACCTGTCATTTTATACGATAATGGCAAATTGAATTTCTTTTCCTCTTCAAAATTCCAACACGGACATAGTGCTTATAATGGTTTTAAAATAGAAGAAAAAGGAAAAAATAAAGGTAAAATAGTAAAAACAATTGGTGATACTCTGGAGACTGATACAACTGCTGCTTTACCTCTTGATTTGTCTATTACAAAACTCACATTATCGCTCTTTGTAAGTATTTTTCTCCTCATTATCATTTTTACATCAATTGCCCGTCGTTATAAAAAGAATCCTAATTCAGCACCCAAAGGACTTCAATCAATGATGGAATATTTAATTATATTTATAAGAGATGATGTGGCAAAATCTTCTATTGGTAAGAATTATGAAAAATATACACCTTATTTATTGTCACTTTTTTTCTTCATTTTTATAAATAACTTACTGGGTCTTATACCATTTTTCCCTGGTGGCGCAAATTTGACTGGAAATATCGCTGTAACAATGATTCTTGCATTGTTTACTTTCTTTATTACACAGTTTTTAGGCAAGAAAAATTATTGGAAACATATTTTTAACACTCCTGGTGTACCCTGGTATATGAAATTTCCTATACCCATAATGCCAGTTATTGAATTAATCGGACTTATCACAAAACCCTTTGTTTTAATGGTTCGTTTGTTTGCAAATATTACTGCCGGTCATATTATTGTGCTCGGGTTTGTAAGCCTCATCTTGATTTTAGGAAAAATAAGTTTAGGTCTTGGTTATGGAATATCTGTTATTTCAGTTCCGTTATCTATTTTTATGACTTTTATAGAACTTTTAGTGGCTTTTATTCAGGCTTATGTTTTTACTCTTTTAACGGCATTTTATTTCAGTGCCGCTGTCGAAGAAGCCCATCACTAATTATTAAGGATTTATTTTGAATTAAATATATGCAATTATTAACTAAACAAATTTAAATTATGACAACATTACTTAGTGTTTTACTCGATGCATCAGTTTATAAACCTTTTGCAACAGCAGCTGCTGCTTTAGCACCCAGTTTTGCGGTTATCGGAGCAGCTTATGGCATTGGTATCATTGGCAAGGGAGCCGTTGAATCTATTTCTCGTCAACCTGAGGCTGCCGGCGATATTCGCGCAAGCATGATTGTTACCGCTGCTTTTATTGAAGGTGTTACATTTTTTGCTATTGTTGTTAGTTTACTTATTCTGTTCCTTTAGTAAAACAATCAGATTGTGTCTCAACGGTTGGTTGAGATACAATCTTTTTAAATGCATTATTTAATTACATTAAACTAGTATTTAATTAAAATTAATTTTATATGGAACTTATTTCTCCGGGAATTGGACTAATGTTTTGGATGGTTATTTCTTTTAGTGTTGTTGTTTATGTCCTTGGCAAATTTGCCTGGAAGCCAATATTAACTTCACTTAAAGAACGTGAGCAATCAATAGAATCAGCTTTACTTGCTGCCGAAAATGCCAAAGAAGAAATGAAAAACCTTGTCTTCAACAATGAAAAGTTGAGAAAAGAAACTATTGCTGAGAGGGATGCTGTGCTTTCTGAGGCTAAGAAAATTAAAGATGGCATTATTGAAGAAGCCCGCGTAAAGGCTACAGTAGAATATAACAAAATAATTGAAAATGCTAAAGAAACTATTAACTATGAAAAGATAGCAGCTATGACTGAATTAAAAAATCAGGTTGCCAATTTTTCGATTATTATTGCTGAGAAAATTCTTGAAAAAGAACTTTCTGATAGCTCAAAGCAACAGGAATATCTCAACAAGCTTCTGGATGAAATAAAACTTAATTAAGTAAAGGATTCTACGGATGAAAAACGTACGTATTGCAAACAGATATTCTAAAGCACTCTTCTCCTTATCAATAGAATTAAACCTTATTGATGATGTAAAAAATGATATGTCTTTAATATCAAAAACCATTGCAGAATCTAGAGAGCTGAAGCGCTTTCTTTTAAGTCCTGTAAATAAAGATGAAAAGAAAGTTAAGATTGTTAATAAAATATTTGGACCCCATATTAATAAATTTACTTTAAGTTTCCTTGGCATTATCATTCATAAAAGAAGATTTGTTTATATTGATTATATTGCTGAAGAGTTCCTTAATCTTTACAGGAATTATAAAAATATTAAATTCGCATATTTTCAGACTGCATCGGCACTCGATGAAGATTCAAAAGAGAAAATCATTAATATTTTGAAAGATTTTACGCATAAAGAAATAGAGCTCTATGAGGAAATCAAAAAAGAGCTTATAGGTGGATTTATTCTCAAAGTTGACGATTACCAATACGATACTAGTATTAAAACCAAACTGTTGAAACTCACAAAAGAGTTTAGTGTAAATACTTACGAAAAAGGATTATAAATAAAAAATATAAAATAATATGTCGCAAATTAAACCAGCAGAAGTATCCGCTATATTACGTCAGGAACTTTCCGGAATTAATATTACTTCTGAATTAGAAGAAACAGGAACCGTTTTGCAATCGGGAGATGGTATTGCCCGTATTTACGGATTAACTAAAGTGCAGTCGGGTGAAATGATAGAATTTGAAAAAAATGGCATGAAAGCAATTGTTCTTAATTTGGAGGAAGATAATGTGGGAGCAGTACTTTTAGGAGATTGTGTTCATATAAAAGAAGGTGACAAAGTTAAAAGAACTGGAAAAATTGCCTCTGTTAATGTAGGAGAGGGCTTGTTAGGTAGGGTTATAAATACCATTGGGGAACCCTTGGATGGCAAAGGGCCTATATTGGGTGAAACCTATGAAATGCCACTTGAGAGAAAAGCACCAGGGGTTATTTTCAGACAACCAGTTAATCAGCCTCTGCAAACAGGCATTAAAGCCATTGATGCTATGATTCCTATTGGCAAAGGTCAAAGAGAACTCATTATTGGTGACCGTCAAACAGGTAAAACAGCCATTGCTATAGATGCTATTATTAATCAAAAGAAATTTTTTGATCAGGGCGATCCAGTTTATTGTATTTATGTTGGTGTGGGGCAAAAAGGATCATCAATTGCATCAACTGTAAAGATACTTGAAGAACATGGTGCTTTAGGTTATACCGTTGTAGTAGCTGCTACAAGTTCGGATGCTGCCGCTTTACAGTTTTACGCACCATATACAGGAGCCACTATAGGCGAATTTTTCAGAGATACTGGCAGACATGCTCTTGTTATCTACGATGACCTTTCTAAACAAGCTGTTTCATATAGGGAAGTATCACTTATTTTAAGAAGACCTCCTGGTAGAGAAGCTTATCCTGGCGACGTTTTTTACCTTCATTCAAGGTTGTTGGAAAGAGCTGCCAAAGTTATTAAATCTGATGAAATAGCTCAAAAAATGAACGATCTGCCTGATACTATTAAACACCTCGTTAAGGGTGGTGGATCGCTTACGGCTTTACCTATCATTGAAACTCAGGCTGGAGATGTTTCCGCTTATATTCCTACAAATGTAATTTCAATAACCGACGGACAGATATTTTTAGAAGCTAATCTGTTTAATTCAGGCGTACGTCCCGCTATTAACGTTGGTATTTCTGTTTCAAGAGTAGGAGGAAATGCTCAGATTAAATCAATGAAAAAAATTGCCGGCACACTTAAAATTGACCAGGCTCAATTCAGAGAACTTGAAGCATTTTCAAAATTCGGCTCTGACCTTGACCCTTCTACAAAAGCAACCCTTGATAAAGGCAGTAGAAATGTGGAGATATTAAAACAAGCTCAGTATTCTCCTATGGATGTTGAAAAACAAATTGCCATTATTTATTGTGGTACCAAGGGGTTATTAAAAAATGTTCCCGTTAATAAAATTAGAAAATTTGAAGAAGATTTCCTTTTGGTAATGGAACACAAATATAGTAATGTCCTTAACTCTCTTAAATCAGGAAATATTACTGCTGAAGATACTTCAACTATTGAGACTGTTGCAGCTCAGGTCGCTGAAAAATATAAAATGTAAGAACTAATTAATTATGGCTGGTTTAAAAGAAGTACGTGTTCGCATAGCATCCGTTGAATCTACAAAACAGATTACCAATGCTATGAAAATGGTTTCCGCTTCTAAGTTAAGAAGAGCTCAGAATGCTATTTTAAAACTCAGACCTTATGAAGCAAAGATGCGCGAAATACTGAATCATATTCAATCAAAAGTTGAAGATCTGCCTCAGACTGACTTTGCTCAGAAAAGAGAAATTAATAAAGTCCTGATAGTTGTTGTTTCATCAAATAAAGGCTTATGTGGTAATTTTAATTCTACTGTAATTAAAGAGGCCCTGTTATCAATTAATAATACATACAAGACTATTAATCAATCGGGAAACCTTGATATTATTACAATTGGCAGAAAAGGAACTGATTTTTTTAGAAAAAGAAAATATAATGTTATAGCCGATTATGATAGTATTTTCCAATCACTCGATTACAAAAATACTGAACCTATAGCCCAGATGATGATGGATAAGTTTACTAATAAGGATTATGATGTTATTTATTTGATTTACAACCGTTTCAAAAATGCTTCATCACAGCTGATGTCGAATGAAATATTTCTGCCTATTGTGAATGATGATTCAAAAGAAAAACTGAAAAAGTCAAAATCAAATGTTGATTACCTCTACGAACCAGATAAGATTCAAATAATAAGTGAACTGATTCCCAAAATTCTTAAACTGCGTTTTCATAGGGCTTTATTAGATTCCAATGCTGCTGAACATGGTGCAAGAATGACCGCAATGCACAAGGCTACCGATAATGCAACAGAATTAATTAAAAGTCTTAAACTTTATTATAATAAAGTTAGGCAAGCAACCATTACTAAAGAAATATTGGAAATAGTAAGCGGTGCAGAAGCTTTAAACGGATAAACGATTCTTCTTTTTTATAATCCTACTACCATTATACTAAAATCTCTAGGGTTGACACACATAACTGGGATCTTTGCTGTATTGAATAAAATTTGCTCATCCCACTTGCCCCAGCTAAAAACCGGATGAAGGGCATCAGGTTCAGTCATAATCATTATTAAATCAGCATCAACATATTCAGCATATGTAATAACAGACTTAGCAAAATTACCTCCCTTTTCATCATTCACTTTTATAATATATTCAACACCATTTTCATCAAAAAAATTCTTAATTTGCTGTGTATTTCTGTATACTCTTGCTGCTATTCCACTATCAGATTCATTTGTTGATATAATGTGTACTATTGAATTAAATATCTTAGCAATGTGAATAGCCCACTTTACTTTTTGTTTTGACTCAACGGTATCATCAACAGGGAAAATAATATTTTTATAACCATGTTTGAAATGCTTTTCCTGGACAACAATAAAAGGTACTTCGGAAGCAGAAATTACTTTTAAAGCCCAACTCCCGGTTACATGTTGCATTCCCTTCTTACCATGAGTTCCCATCACAACAAAACGTGCTCCTGCTTCTTTTGCTACATCAGCAATATCTTTAAATATATTCCCTTCCTTTGCTATGAATTTTACGTATACTTTATTGTCTTCTGTAGCCTTTTCAACAACTTTCTGTAACTCCAGCTCTACAAAATTTTTAGGCAAATTTTCCCTTTTTATACGTGCTTTGGTTTCTTTATTTATAACATGAAAAACATATACATCATAATCAATAGATTTGGCAATGCCAATAGCGTGTTCTAATGCATAATCACCAATAGTAGTAAAATCATAGGGTACCAGTAAAATATTCCTTTTTATTTCCATTTCGTCATATTAATTATACAAATATAGCAATTAATTTGAATATAAACATATATCTATAACGCTAAAAGTTCTTTTATTTGTGATAGATGTATCATTTTCTTCTCTTGTCGAAGTTTCTTTGCTGCAGTGGTAAAATAGTTATGTTTTTGAAGGAAATCCCTCTGTATAATATACCATTCTTTCAAAGAAGTAATAATACCATTATCCATCCATTCGTGCTTAAGCCTCATTGCATTCATAAAAAAATCGTCTCTTCCCATATAATCCAAATCAGCATCGCTTAATATTTGGTCAAGGTGCGTTAGTGGCGATTGAGGAATTTTTGTCGACATTATCATTTCGCTTATTATTTCGATGTCATCTTCTTTATAGCCATATTTTGGTAATGTCTTTCTGACAATCAATACAGAAATATCTTCATGTCCTTTGTATTTTATTAATAATCCGCTGTCATGGTATAATGCTGCTGTTTGAAGCAGTATTAAATTTCTTCCATTGACATTTTCCAGAGCAGCCAACACTGTTGCCGAATTAAAAACATCTATAGTATGTGATATACTATGGTATCTTAAATCTGGGTTAAGTTCGTTTTTTAATTTCTCTAAAATATATTTTTTAGCGCCCTCAAAATCTAACATTCTTTTAGCAATTTGTTGTACATCTCTTTGAACTTAATATTAGGAATATAACCCTCATCATCGTGAGATAACTCAGGTTTTATCCTGTAAACAAAATTCATATCCACTACTCCTTTATGTTTAGCTGCTACTTTACCCCGGTATTCACACACAAAGAAATCTTTTACGAATTTATATGTCGAACCTGATATATTAATTTTATCAGGCTCACTCGTTGTTTCTAGTCGACTGGCAGTATTTACAGTATCTCCCCAGATATCATAAGCAAATTTTTTCTTCCCTACAACACCCGCAATAATTTCACCTGTATTTATACCTATCCGTAAATGCCATTTGGTTACACCTTTCTTTTCTTGTTCCTCGTGTAATTTTTTTATAAAGTCAATTATTTCTAATGCAGCTAAAATAATATCTACAGGATTTGTGCAATTTTTTATGGGTATTCCACCTGCACACATGTATGAATCACCGACAGTTTTAATTTTTTCTATATTATGCCTCACACACACCTCATCAAAATATACAAAACACTTATTGAGTTCCTTTATAAGCTCTTCTGGTTCCATTTGTTCAGCAATTTGTGTAAAACCAGTAAAATCGGCAAACATAACACTTACCTGTTCATAATATTTGGCTTTGGCAAAGCCATTTTCTTTCAACTCTTCAGCAATTTTATAAGGCAAAATATTTAATAATAACCTGTCTGATTGTTCCTTCTCTTTCTCCAATTCTCTCTTCTGTAATACTATTTCAGCAGTTCTCTCCTGTACCATATTCTCAAGCCTTAGCTTAGCTTCCATAAGCCTTTTATTGCTGTATTTAATGATTAAATACACAAAGCATCCTATAATTATTAAATATAGAGAATACACCCAAAATGTTTTGTACCATGGTGATAATATCTCAAATTCAAAAACATCTTCTTTACTTTCTTTTTCAAAAATATTTTTCGAATAAACTCTGAACATATAATTACCGCTTGGTAAGTTTGTATATTCTTTTTTATTCTCAGAACTCCAATCAGACCATTTTTTGTCAAATCCTTCCAAATAATACTTGTATTTATTTTGCGACTCATCATAAAAAAATAAAGAAGCAAATTTAAACATCACCGAATTATAGCTGTATTTAATCTTGTTACCTTCTTTTATCTCACCCTTTGTCTCAGGTTCTACTGTAAGGTTAAAGGGATGCTTTACAGCTACATCATAACCACCATAATACAAAGAATCATTTTCTAATATTACGTTTCGTATTAAAGTGTTGAATTCTTTTTGATAATAGTACGAAATATTTGAGTTATAACGATACAATCCTTCATCACTACATAACCAAATGATACCATTCTTTTCAGAATAAAAATTCCAAATTTCTGCTTTAGGAATTGGTTTAAAAGGTAATGTTTTGAAAATCCTTTCAGTTTTAGACTTCCTTTCAACGCACACAATTACTTTTTCTCCATTCGATTTTAAAGAGCCCTGCAACCATAAGTTTCCTTTTAGGTCTTGCTTAAAAACCGTTATTATTCCTCTGTTAACCAATATCTTATTTAAAATAATACTGTATGGCTTAAAACTACCGTCTTCAGTAAAATAAAATAAACCATTATCACAGGCAAAAAGCAAATGCCCCAGGTATTCATTAATAAAAACAGAACCATTAAGTAAATGATTCTTATACATACTATAAAATACTGGTTCATAGTTTAATCTTAATGAATCAGATATTTTGTTTTTTTCTTTAAGAAAAATAACTCCGTTGTATTGCGTCCCTAGCCATAACTCATTGTTTTTTGTTTCGCCAACACTAATTATTCTTTGATTTATCTTGCTGATAAATTCTGGTTTTTTAAATTTGACTACTTTCTCATTCGTATCCATCTTTATCATCATAGCACCACTTTCCAGACCGGCCAAAATAATATCATTTCTTTTTTTTAACCTGTAAAGTTTATTAACATTCCCATTAAAAATTGAAGTCGCAGTATCCTTATCTATTTTGAAAATGCCATCTGTCGAAGATACAAGTAATATATCTGAACGGGTTGCAAATTTTATATTCAAAAAATCCCAACACGTTGAAGTTATGCCTTTTACAGGCTTAAAAACCAAAACATCCAAACTGCTGCTGTTAGTGATTTTATTAAAACCTCTTACATCTAGATAATATACACCTTGCCATGTAGCAGCATATAATACATCGTTAAATCGAATTAATGAAAGTACGCTTCCCTTTAAACCTGTAGCATCATTCCAAAAACTTATAGGTGAATTGGTTTCTGCTTTAGATATCCCATTATCTAAAGCTAACCATAAAGCATCTTCTGAATCCTGAAAAATGAAATAATGTGTATCGTTATAAATACCAATACCTTTATTGAGCAATTGTACTAAATTGCCCTGTTTGTCCATGATAACAGTTCCTCCCCTTGATGTGGCAAAAGCGAACTTGCCATCTTTAAGCTTTAAGGCATTTTGATATTTGTTTTTTAAAAGAAATTCATCCATTTGTGTTGGAAATTCATTTATTTCCAACGTTTTGTTGTAATTACTTGCTTCAATTTTATTAATCAAAAACATACCATTTTTCCGCGTTGAAACCAATAACCTTTGTTCATCATAATCCAGAATAGTTTGAATGTATTTATCTCGAAAAAAATCACCACCTTTTATATTTAAAATAGTATCTTTTATTAATAAATTCAAACCCGTTTTTGAATGCCAGGTGTAAAACTTATCTGAAACTTTATAAATGTTACTTATATCAGGATATTCCTTTATTTTGAAAATATTGTCAGCTATACATAATTTAAAAATTCTCCTGCTGGCAACAAACAATAGCTCTTCTTTACTTAAAATAAAAATATTGAAGATATAACCAAAATCTTTTTGCGATTCAGAAATATTCTCTGTCAGTGAAAAGTATTTCATTAATCCATTTTTATCGGCGGCCAGATACCCGAATTCATTGATAGAACCGACATAAATTAAACCGTCATCATCAATAGCTAAGGAACTGACAGTATAATTATCTTTAATTCGTATTAATCTCCAGTTGACACCATCAAATTCTAAAACACCATCACCATTGGCAAAATACATAACCCCCCTGTGATCCTGGACAATAGACCAGTTTTGTGAAAATGCCTTGTACTCCCGAGGTGGATAATTTCTTATAAATGGTGTGCCAATCTCATACTGCTTATATTCTTGCGCGGATAAAATGAAATTTATCGTTACTAAAAAGGAAACCAGAAGAAAAAATAAAAGCCTTTTCATGCGGAATACAATATGTTTTTTACAAAATGAAATGCTAAAATACGCATTATTAATATATTTTTAAATCAAATTTTTAGACTAGCTTCAATAAATTCATTTAAGTTCTGTGTTAACAACTTTGAAAAAGTATTATAATATCGTTTCTTTCCGAAACCTAATACCCATTTAATGCCCTGTATGACATTAGTGAAAAAAATTTCATCAGCATTATTAAAAAAATCGCTTTTAATTTTAGTTTCTACTACTTCAATATTTAGTTTTTTTGATAAATAATTAATTAATATAAAACGCATGATACCATTTACACAACCTTGATTCAAAGAGGGAGTGTAAAGGATATTGTTTTTTAAAATAAAAATGTTTGAACTTACACCTTCACAAATATTTTTTTGCTCATTCAGTAATATACTTTCGTAATTTATCCCAGAATTATGTATTCCTGCTAACACATGTATTAATGAAAAAGCATTTTTAAAAGGCGACAAAATATTGATAGGCTTTAATATGTCTTCATAAATCTCTATTTGAACACCTTGATCGTTTAATTTGTAAAAATTATCTTCAATGTTATTTGCTTCAACAATAGAAATACCGCTAGTGGATAAGGGCTTATAATAGCCGCCGGAGTTTCTGGAAATACTGTACCTGATACGCCCTCCTTCTCTTATTCTATTTGAAATAATGATTTTATTCAGGTTGTTTTTAAATAAGGTTAAATTATCTTTTTCTTCACTTTCTATTTTTAAAAGATTCAAACCATCAATTAATCTTTTATGATGGTATTCAGCAAATAACGGTGTCCCATTATAAATCCTGATAGTCTCAAAAAGCCCATCTCCATATCTGAACGCCCTGTTGCTTAATAGGGATTCATGCATGGAAACATCTTCTAAAATGCCATTAATTAAAATACTATTTTTCAATTAAAAGAATTAGACAATAGGTTAATAAATATTATGAAAAGCTGTGGTTTTAAAATTATTGTAAATACAAATCCGAAAATAGCACCAAAAAAATGAACATCATGCCCAATGTTGTCTTTTCCCCGTTTTGACATATACCATGAATAAACCAGATATAATATGCCAAAAACATAGGCAGGAATGGGTATAGGTAATAATAAAAAAATAATCTTTCCTGTCGGATACATCAATATACTTGAGAAAAGAATAGCGGAAACAGCACCTGATGCCCCAACAGCAGTGTAATAAGGATTGTTCTTGTTTTTTTCAAAAGATGGTGCAACAGAAACAAATACACCTCCCAGATATAATAGGATAAAATATATTATTGCTTTACTCCCAAAATAGTACTCAAAAAGGTTTTCAACATTACTGCCAAAGGAATACAACACAAACATATTTATCAATAAGTGTCCCCAGTCGGCATGTAATAATGCATAAGAAAAAAAACGATACCAGTCTTTATTAATGCCTATTGAGTATGGGTCAAACCTCAGTTTTTCAAATATCATTCTGTTCTGAAACCCTAATAGTGAAATCAAGACAGTGCCAATTATTATAATATATAATATAATCATTTTTAAAATTTAAAAACTCGTTAATTCATTAAAAATATCAATCGCAAAGTGATCAGTAATACTAGCAATATAATCTATGATTGCTTGTTTGTAATCAAAATGATTTTTCAAATTATATAAAAACTTATTTTGATATCTATATCCATTATCAGATTCTACAGAGGTCGATTCATATTTTTTTAACCATGAAGAAAAAGAACTTGTTAGCTTAGGATATGACGTTTGGTATTCTGTGATTTTTTTGTATGTATCTATCCCGGCATAGAAACTGTCCAAGGCTTCGTATATTGAGCATATAACAAGTTCTGCATATTTTTCATAGTTCTTTAACCTTTTGTGATTGTAAATATGCTCGTAGTTGAATTTTTTAACGTTGTTGACGAGTTGAAGATTCTTTTCTGAAAAATTTATTCCTTTATCAGGACTGCTATTCTTGCATAAGTCAATAATAAAATCATGCATAAGAATGGTGTTATTTATAGCTTTAATATTATCTCCTGCAATCTTTTTTAGATCATTTAACTGGCTGGTTGATAATATGTTGAGCGTTAATGCGTCTTCAATGTCTCTTCCCAGATATGATATTTTATCAGCTATCTTTACCACGCATCCTTCCCAAGTGTAGGGCGCATATTGATTGGGTTTTTCAATAGCATACAAATCAATAGCTTCATCCCTTGGAAATAATGAGTTCTCATTTACTTCACCACAATGCGACACAATTCCATCGCGTACAGCATAAGTTAAATTTAGATTTTTTAACTTGCCATTATTGTCTTCAAGTGTTTCAATTCTATCAACTACACGTAAGCTGTTTTTTTCATGCCAGAAGTTCTCATTTAAAACATCTTTTGTAATTTTTTTTATAATTCTTTCTCCAGAATGTCCGAATGGTGAATGTCCTAAATCATGTCCAATGGCAATGGCTATAGTTAATTGAGTGTTCAACCCTAAAAACTTTGAAATAGTAAAACTTACAGAAGATACATGATTTACATGTTCGATTCGTGTACAGATATTATCATTCTGTGTAGCAAAAAAAACCTGTGTTTTATGTTTCAATCTCCTGTATGCAGTACAATGTAATATCCTGTTGTAATCCCTCTCAAATTCAGTGCGTATTTCTTCACTTCTGTAATAAATATTATTTTCACGTTTAATAGCATGTTCCCACTTATTGTTTTTATCTTTTAATGCTACAAGTGCAAATAAATTATCCTTCATCTTTTATTAAAAATTTATATAAAAATAAGTTACTTTTTACAGTTTGCAAAACTTTTTGATTATTATTAATTCAAAACAACTTTCTGAATTAAATTCAACATTATAAACTTAAGAAAAAAGAAAATGGTTTTCAATAATTATTATCAGGATAGGATATAGCTTTCTTCATCTAGCTGTTCAAAAATAGAATTTTTACTTTTATATTCAGGAACGATCTGTTTCATTTTTCTGACAATTGCATTTTTATCTTTATTTTTTGAATTTTCTAAAAGCGTTTCGATGTCAGCTGAGATAGTATTTAAATCATATGTTCTGACTTGTGCAATCATTATTTGAGGATGATGTGTGGGCAAAGTATTTTCCTCACAGTTAAGTAATTCTTCGTAAAGCTTTTCTCCTGGTCTGAGCCCTGTGGTTACTATCTGAATGTCTTTACCTAATGTTAAACCGGAAAGTTTAATCATTTTTTTTGCCAAATCAATTATTTTAACCGAATGTCCCATATCAAAAATAAAAATTTCACCTCCGTTTCCCATAGCCCCTGCCTCTAATACAAGTTGACAGGCTTCTGGTATGGTCATAAAATATCGCGTAACATCCGGATGGGTAATGGTTATTGGACCTCCTCTTTCGATTTGCTGTTTAAATAATGTAACTACAGAGCCATTTGAACCAAGCACATTCCCAAAACGTGTTGTTATGAACTTTGTTTTTCCATTTTGATTTAAAGCCTGAACATATATTTCTGCAATTCGTTTTGATGCCCCCATTACACTTGTTGGGTTAACAGCTTTATCGGTTGAAACCATAACAAATTTAGACACTTCATATTTAATAGATAAATCTGCAAGAAGCTTTGTCCCGAATACATTAGTTACAATAGCTTCTTCGGGATTATTTTCCATCATAGGTACATGCTTGTAAGCTGCAGCATGAAAAACATAATCAGGTTTGTACATCATAAACAGCTTGTCCATTTTATTCTCATTCTTAATATCTCCAATAACAATTTCAAAGGGACAATGAATGAATTTATTCTGAAGTTCTATCTCAAGATAATAAAGCTGAGATTCTGCCTGGTCAAGAAGAATAAGCTTTTGAGGCATAAAATTGGCAATCTGCCTGGCAATTTCACTCCCAATTGAGCCTGCTGCACCACTAACCAAAACAATTTTACCGGCTAAATCCTTTTTAATTTTTTTCTCATCAAGTCGTATAATATCTCTTTCCAGAAGGTCTTCTATATTAACTTTTTTGATTTGTTTGAAACTAAGTTCACCGTTTATCCAATTGCTTACATTGGGCACATTTAGAACTTTTGTATTGTAGCTCAGACAAGTTTCTATAATAGCTTTCTTCTTTTCGGGTTTTAATTGCTGAATAGACAAGATCAGATGTGCAACGGTATTTGTTTTTAATAAACTTTCCAATTCTGTTAAATAATAAATGGGAACATCTTCTATTTTTTTACCAACTTTTTGGACATCCTCATCTAAAAATGCCAATACTTTATATTTTGATCCTGCATCTCTGTCAATAGCCCTTTTTGCAATAACCCCACCCTCACCGGCACCAAAAATAATGACATTTGTTTTCTTACTCGATGGATTGTTAAGCTCTAGATACAAAACCTTCACTACAATTCTAAAAGCTGTTAAAACAAATATGCAGGTTATAAAGTCAATAATAATAATTGAATAAGGAATAAGAAAAGTACCATCAAAAAAATAAAAAGGCACCAGATTAACAACTGAAAAGATTACACTTGCAATCATTACAGCTACTAATATTCTTATCGAATCTCTTGTACTTGTATATCTGATTATTCCAGCATTAGTTTTGGCAATAATAAAAATAATAGCTTTTATTACTACAACATATGGGACCACATAAGGTAATAGTCTCAATTCCCTTTCGGGTAATGCAAAATTAAAGCGAAGAAGATAAGCAAGCAATAATGATAAAGTACATATAACAAGGTCTATTAATAGAATAAACCATTTAGGCATTTGTTTATAAAACAGGACCCTATAAAACATTTTTTATTGTTAAAAGAGTTAATCAATATTTAAAGTATGCCCCAATTTATCCTGCTTTGTTTTCAAATATCTCAGATTAAATTTATTGGGTTTTATTCTTATCGGGATAGTTTCTATAATTTCAAGTCCAAAGGCAGATAAACCAACTTTCTTTGTGTAATTATTAGTTATTAATCTTATTTTATTAGCATTCAAATCTCTTAATATCTGAGCACCAATGCCATAATCTCTTTCATCAGGCTTAAAGCCAAGTGCAATATTTGCCTCAACAGTATCCATACCAATATCCTGCAAGTGATAAGCTTTAAGCTTATTAATAAGACCAATTCCCCTACCTTCCTGATTCATATACAGAACAACCCCTTTACCTTCTTTATCAATCATTTGCATGGCTGCATGAAGTTGAGGGCCACAATCGCATTTGAATGAACCAAAAATATCTCCTGTAACACACGAAGAATGAACCCTTACTAAAATTGGCTCATCTTTAGACCAATTTCCTTTTACTAAAGCAATATGCTCCAAGTTATTGGTAATCTGTTTATATGCAATTAACTGAAAGTCACCCCATTCTGTTGGCAGAAAGATGCTTATTTGTCGTTCAATCAAGCTGTCGTATTTAATTCTGTAAGCAATAAGATCCTTTATTGTTATAAGTTTCAGGTCAAATCTTTTTGCAATTTTGATCAGTTGGGGTAAACGAGCCATTGTGCCATCTTCATTCATGATCTCAACTAAAACACCAACAGGTTCAAGTCCTGCAAGCCTTGTTAAATCAGTTGTAGCTTCAGTATGCCCTGCCCGTCTCAGTACCCCACTGTCTTTTGCTTTTAATGGAAAAATATGTCCGGGTCTTCCTAAATCTTCCGGTCTTGTTTTTTTGTCTGCTAAAGCTTTAAGCGTTTTAGCTCGGTCACTTGCTGAAATACCAGTTGTACAGCCGTTACCTAGCAAATCTACAGAAACGGTAAAAGATGTTTCATGGTTTGATGTATTCTTTACAACCATCAAATCAAGCTTGAGTTCATTACATCTTTCCTCGGTTAATGTTGCACAAATAAGGCCTCTTCCATGGGTTGCCATGAAATTGACTATTTCTGGGGTTATTTTTTGTGCTGCAGTTACAAAGTCTCCCTCATTTTCCCTGTCTTCATCGTCAACCACAATTATTATTTTCCCGTCTCTTATATCTTCAATAGCTTCTTCTATTGTATTAAATGGATTTTGCATTATAAAAATTTCAAATTATTCTACTTTTTAATTCCTGTCTCGTTTACAAAATTATGCTATTTTTTTTACTTATTGAAACAACCAATCAAAAAAAGCAGGTACTTTTTTTTTAATACCTGCTTTTCTTAATAAAAAAAATACTTCTTACTGAACAGGTTTCTCTGGAGCTGGGTCTTCGTAAACTTCGCCTTGTATCCTTAAAATAACAATAGAATCGCTCGCATTAGAAAAAACAGTTATGCTTTTGTTAATAGTATGAGCTCTGTTCATAGAGTTATATTTTACATCAATAGCAGCACTTGCTCCGGGAGCAATGGGATCTTTAGGCCATGAAGGAACAGTACAGCCACATGATGCTTTAACATTTGTTAATATCAAAGGCTCTTTTCCTGTGTTTTTAAATTTAAACTGACAAGTGCCATCTGAGTTTACAGGTACTCTTCCATAATCATGAACTTCACTATCGAATTTTATTACTGGCGCATTAGGATTAGCAGGTACCTGTGCCTTTGGTTTAGCAGGTTCTGCCGTTGATGTATTTTGTCCTATAACGCTAGAAAGTGCTATAAGGGCAACAAATAATGTCGAAAAAATCTTTTTCATAAAATTAAAATTTAAAGGGTTAAAAGGTTAATGAATAAGTAAAACAAAAATAAAACTTTTTATTCAATAACTGTACCTGTTTTACATTATTTTTTAGTTAAAAAATATTAACATAAAATATATTTTGTCAATAAATGATTTTTTACCTTAAATTGCTTGCCTGATTGCTTTATAAAATGCCTATACCACTGAATTGATATTGGCAAAATAAACTCGCTCATTTCTGTAAATTCAATTATTGTAATAACTATTTATAAAATTCTTTTATGCAATTTGCCGCATATTCTGCTTCAAAATCTTTTAATTCAGGATAGATAGGCAAAGAAAGAACAGTTTGTTTTACAACATGTACCATGCTTATATTCTCAGCTTTGTGTTTGTAATGTTTAAAAAGGTCATGTTCAAAAAGTGCTTTGTCATAATGAATCATTGTTTGAATTCCTTTGCTCTTTAAATAATTTTGAAGCTCATTTCTTTTTGAAGTCTTAATAACATATTTATGAAAAGTGCTCTTTGAATTTTTCTGAACGTAGTCTATACCTGTCAGATTATCAATTATTGTATTATAATATTTTGCAATGTTTTGTCTTTTTTCAATTAAAATATCAATCATGTTTAGTTGATAACTTAACATAGCAGCCTGAAAAGTAGAAATCCTGCTGTTATATCCTATTACATCATGCTGGCCGTTATTAGGATTTTTTCCCTGATGCCTTAATTTAATGACATAATTATAAATAAATTCATTATCAGTAAGTAATGCTCCGGCAGTTCCAAACCCTCCGATAACTTTTGTGGGGTCAAAGCTTATACAGCTTATATCGCCATGAGTTCCAGCTTTAATATTGTCGACAGAAATGCTTCCTAATGAATGGGCATTATCTTCAATCAAAAAGATCTTCTTTTCTTTTGCTATTTCAGCTATCTCATCAATTGGACAAAATGAGCCAAAAAGATGTACAAAAATAATTGCTTTGGTTTTGGATGTTATTTTCTTCTTTAAATCCTCAATATCAATTGATAAAAAATCAGGTAAAATATCAACAAAAACAGGTATGGCTCCAGCTTGTAACACAGGTGTTACAGTTGCAATAAACGAAAAAGACGGGACAATAACCTCATCTCCAGCCTTTATATTTGCCGATAATAAAGCAAAAAATAAAGCGTCAGTACAACTTGATACAGATAAAGCATATTTTCTTGAACAAAACAAAGCGAGCTCTTTTTCAAAAACGTCTACCTCTTCTCCCATTAACATTTTACCGGTAGTACCAACAGCTTTAAAAATTTTGGTTAACTTATCGGAGTGCTCATTAAAAAAACGATCTATACCATAAAAAGGTATTTGGATTTTTTCAGACATTAAAGAAAATTATTAACTTTACGCAAAGTTAATCATGATTGATTAATAATTTATCATGATTTCTCTATTTTGTTAAACTTTTATTTTTTTTAATGATTCAAATATATAAAGCTACACAAAGCGATATAAAGAAAATAACTGAGTTCCAGATTGCCATGGCATTAGAAACAGAAAATATGCGTTTAGATGAAAATGTAGTCTTGAATGGCGTTAAAAAAATTATAAACAGTCCACAATTAGGTTCTTACTTTATTGCACAAAACGATAATAAAATATTGGGTTGTTTATTAACATTGTATGAATGGAGCGACTGGCGGAATGCGTTTGTTATATGGATACACTCTGTATATGTCTTACCTGCTTACAGGGGGAAGGGGGTTTTTAAAGAGATTTATGAATACTTAAAAAATATAGTAAATAATGATGCGAATTTCGTAGGTTTAAGGCTTTATGTTGATAAAAATAATGAACGCGCTAAGTCTGTATATGAAAGATTAGGTATGAATAAACATCACTACGAACTTTACGAATGGTTGAAAAGCTCCTGAAAATCTATTGTTTAAAGGTACCTAAATTTATTCTTTTTACTGATTCAAAAGGTTTACTTTCATAATTTTGTAATAGTATAAATAAAAATATTATCAAAATGTTAAAAATTGCAGTTTTCCCCGGTTCTTTCGACCCTATAACAAAAGGACATGAATCTATTATCAAAAGAGAAATTCCATTATTTGACAAAACTTATATAGCCATAGGAGAAAAACAGCAAAAAAATGCTTTTTT
>Ga0114951_10001876_pt1 | contig 24937 bp, 19 predicted proteins | sample AM7aDNAmetaG_FD_88677 | JGI IMG/M metagenome (GOLD analysis project Ga0114951, IMG submission 88677) | Freshwater microbial communities from Finland to study Microbial Dark Matter (Phase II) - AM7a DNA metaG | ecosystem: Environmental > Aquatic > Freshwater > Lake | place: Finland: Lake Alinen... | reverse complement strand
ATAGAAAACTTGGTGGTCCCGGCAAAGTGCGCCAGGGGATACTGAGTGACGTTCAGTTGCCGAATGGGATTCATTTCGACCGTAAGCTCAGCACGCGACTCGCCGTGCAGAAACTTGGCCAGCCGCGGCCAGGCGCCGGGTTCCGGATCCGCATTGCCCGCATGATCAAGCCGCGCCATGGAGAGGCGGAATGGCCCGGGATTGGATACTTTGGCGTCATCAAAAGCGTGCGACGGAAGTGGCGCCGACTTGCCATAGACATAGCGATAAACGCTGGCGGCGAAATCAAAATCTCCTGTTATGGGATACTTGCGCCCCTGCCACGAAGCCGTCATATCTGACGTATTGTGCAGCCAGATTTCACGCGTGCCGTTGGACAAACCTTGAATTATGGGCGGCACCCTGATCTTCATCCAGAGCTCCGGACTGAAGAGCGGATGATTCGGCGCCAGTTCCCGAAATTCGTATTTCTTGTCGACCACTTTCGCCGCGACCTCGGTAATCGCACGCGTAAACGCGACGCTGCCGCCCTGCGCAACAGAGAGGATTGTCCCGCCGGACTCAACATAACCCCGAAGCTTCACGAGGTCGTCCTTGGTGAATCGCGGATCGTCACTGCCGGCAATCAGCAATATTGGAGAACGGCGCCACAATTCAATCGGCGACTCGATACTGACAACCTGCCAGCCGAGGCGTCTCTCGAACATTTTTGAAAGCCATGCGACGAAAATAGCCACATCATGTGTCCGTGCATCCCACGAAGGTTCGCGTGTCTGGAGTTTGCTGATGATGATGGGCAAACGGTAGTCATCCAGAAACGCCAGCGCCTGGGAAGTCGATTCCACCGCATCGGTGCCGGGCGCGAGGATGGAACCATCGGGTTCTTGACGACGCTGCAACGAAATCGCGATTTCCGCGTACCACGGACTGCGGCGCGTGGACCGAACGCCAACGGCGGGACCGAGAAGCGTAATCGCGTTCATCCGTGAGTCCGGCACGATTTCCCCCGGCACAACGCGCTCCAGAGCACCCCGCGCCAGATCCAATTCCGTGTCCGTACTCGCGGTAAGACGCAATGGTTTTGGCTGAATTCCCACCAGCAGAAATAGCGAGGTGATCCCCGGTACGGTATTCGCCAAGGTCGGCGTCGGCGGCGTCACCGCGGCGTCAACCCACGTACCGTCGGCCTCTTGTGTGATCCGCCAGTGCTGCTCAAAAACCCTGAACGCTTCACCGGGCATCTCTACCCCACAATCAGCAAGCGTGAGAACCGCTTGCGTCGCCAGTTGCGCATCGTTAACGGACAAGGAAACCGCCAGAAGCCGATTGAGAATACGAGTGCGATCGGCCGCAAGCACGCTGTCGCGGAGAGGACTTCTGTGCATCGTTGAAACAGCCAGCACATGCAGCGCTGTCGTATGCAAATCGCTTGGAATGGCAGAAAGCAGATACGTGCCCACATCCACCATACCGGGAGATCCCTCCGAAAGATCGGATGCCCATGTTGCACCGCTGGACCCCGCCCCGCGAAGCGCTCGATACGCCGTTGCCGTTAGTGCCAGTATCTCGTCCGGAGTCGCAGGAGCACCGGCAGGTTCCCAGCGATCGACGGCCAACCGCGATTTGAGGAAATTAACCGCACGCTCCATCGCCTTCAGCACTTCTTCATCGGTGAGCGGAACGATCGCCGCCGGAGCGGTAGTCGTCGAAGGAGAGGTCGTGGAAATGGAAGCCACCGAAGGCACCTTCGGCCAGCTCATCGGCACCTGGTATTGCCACGCCGCAATAACCCCCGCCAGCGCGTAGAGCACAACGAGAATGATCGGCGCGATGCGACGCATGATGCGGCTCCTTTCCGGATGTGTCGCCCGCAATTGTACGGCGAGCCCTCCATGGAAGGAAGATTTTTTCCCAAAGCGCAGGCAGGCAGACTCAGGACAGAAGCGTGTCCATCGAATCGTCGCCGCTCGACGATTTCGGCAGCACCAGAATATCCGCCGGTCGCTTGTCGACGCATTTCTGCGCCAGCTCTGCGATTACCGGTTGCACTTCCGAAAGCACGCGCTGACCGAGGCGTTCCTCCAGCGGGATGACGCGGATCGCGGTCAGCACGATGTTGCGCGCGGTATTGAACAGATAAGCCGCGATGGCTCGAACCTGTGAATTGGTCGCCTCCGAAACCAACGTGCCGAAGGCTACGGCGTGATGGAGGTCGGCATCCGCCGCCATAGGATCCAATTGCGAGTGCACTGCAGACGCCCAGTCCCAACTGCGGGAAAGCGCCCACAGCCGCTGGCCCATCTGTAGCGATGCCAGACGCATCTCGGTGGGAAGCACGCCGGAACTCATCGCAGCACACACCATAGGAATGTGTTCGAACTCACCGGAGCGGGCGGCGCGAAATGCGATGCCCGAGGCGATGCCGTCGGCGGGGGCGATGGCGACGTGGAGTACGTTCCGTAAGAAATGCAGCAATTGCTCCGCCGTCGTCAGGCGGCCGCGTTGGGCGAGTTGCTCGACGTGAAAGGAATGCGAGTAGCCGCCCGAAGGTTGCGCCACTTCGCACAGTTGAACCAGACCAAGCACGTTCATACGCGGGACCTCCAACAACGTGTCCTCGCATCCGCCCCACTTTCAATCTTTCAATGATATCGGTTCAAAACGTGAGAAGTGAGCGAAATATTTTCCACAGGGGGCGACGCAACCCGGCAATACAAATATTCACGAAGTCACAGACCTTCCGGCGATGTATAGTAGCTTCCTTTGGGTGCGAATCTACTGCAGAGCGACGATGTGCAACTGTTGCGATGAAATCGATCCGGTCATGACGCGGCGGGCGATGCTGACGCTGGCGGCGATGGCCTCAGGCCTGCTTCTCGTTGGCTGCAAACAGGAGCCGAAGCAAGCTGAGAGCCAACCTGCGACCACCGAAGCCTCCAACGAACCGCTTGGCACGCCTGACTTGGGGGCGGAGGTCTTCCCCGATGCTGACGGCAAGGCGATTGCCCAGCCTTGGGATGCGCCGGTGATCATCGTGCCCCGGACAGACTGGACTGTTCATGGTCCGAACCTGGCGCAAATGAGACGGATGAACGGCGTGGAACGCATCACCGTCCATCACACCGCATGGATGATGAACACCGACGCGTGGCAACCGACGGCCGGCGAACTGGAACATGTGCGGGAATTCCATTCCGGGCACGGAACGAAGGATCGGGGATGGGCGGATATCGCCTATCATTTCGTCGTGGACCGCGCGGGGCGCGTCTGGCAGGCGCGGCCGCTGGCGTACCAGGGCGCCCACGTAAAGGGGCATAACGAACACAACCTGGGGATCGTGCTGCTGGGGAATTTCGACCAGCAGTCACCGGCCGCGGCACAGTTGATCGCGCTGTCGAATTTCATGGTCTATGTTCGCGGGCTTTATGGCGTGCCGCTGGTGGAAGTGCACACGCATGGGGAACTGGGGAAAACCGGTTGCCCGGGACAACGGCTGCAGGCATTCATGAATCGAATCCGTCAAAAGTGGGCACGCGAATCGTGAGTCTATTACTCATCTTTCAGAAGCGTTGAGGAGATTTTTGTGTTCTTACATACCGTCTATTTCTGGGTGAAGCCGGGCACCAGTGCCGCGGCGATTGAGCAATTGGCCGGGGACTGTCGCACCCTGCTGGGCAAAATTCCGACCGTGCGGCATCTTTGGGCGGGCAAGCCCGCGATGACGCCGCGGGAGGTGGTGGATAATTCTTATGCGGTCGGGCTCACGGTGGCGTTGGATGATCGCGCCGGGCACGATGCGTACCAGACCCACGAATTGCATTTGGAGTTCATCGCGCGCAATAAGGAGCACTGGCAGCGCGTTCAAGTGTACGATTTTGAGAATTGATCGCCTCGGCGGTTGCGGCTCAGCGCGGCGCGAGGAACATTCGCGGCATACACGTTTCGTCTTCGGTCAGGCAGCAGCCGGAATCGAAGGCGAGCCAGTCGCCGGTGGCGGCGTCCGGGCGGGTAGGAATGTTGCCGTTGCAGATGTCGAAGAAGCGGCAGTGATGGCAGCGTTTGGGGAGGTGGGCATCGCGGTGGCGGAAGACGGAGAGGCGGCCGTCGGCGGCATCGGACCAGAGGCGGGAGAAGGGGGTTTCGCGGACATTGCCGCAGGAATAATGCCAGGAAAACTGTTCGTAATGCACGTTGCCCGCGGCGTCGATGGTCGCAAGATTGCTGCCATCGGTGTGACCGACCGTTTTCTCCAGGCGCGCGCGGACGGTGCGGCCACGGTCGGGATCCTGCTTCTCCAGGTATTGCAGGAGGCAGGCGGCGTCGGCCCGGTTTCCTATCGTAAAGATTTCCAGCGGGCTCTCGGACGCGTGTTCCATGCACGCACGTTTGAAGACATAGGTAATCGCTTTGCGAGTTTCTTCAACGGTCAGGCCCAGGTCCTGCATCTTTCCGGCGCGGCCGGCGTAGGGAAGATGGTAGATGCACAGGCGGTTGATGCCTTCGCGAAGGCACAGGTCGAAAACCGAAGGAAGATCCTGGTAGTTGAGTTTGTGCATGGTGAACCGCACGCCGGCCTGGATGCCACGCGCGTGACAACGATGAATCGCGGCGATGGCGGCGGCGTAAGCACCGGGGCGTCCGCGGAGTTTGTCGTGCGTGGCGCAGGTGCCGTCGATGGAGATGCCGATATCACACACCCGAAGCTTGGCGAGTTTGTCGGCAAGGGCATCATCGAGAAGCAGGCCGTTGGTGGAGAGGGAGATCGGCATTCCGATCGCCTTGGCGTGGCTAAGCAGTCGCATAAAATCAGGCCGAACCAGCGGCTCACCGCCGGAAAGAAGCACGGCGGGGACTTGGAAATCCCGCAGATCATCCAGCAGCGATACGGATTCATGGAATGTGAGTTCCCGCGCCGCGGGGCGATTGTTGGCGGCGGCATAGCAATGCGTGCAACGCAGATTGCATGCGTGAGTAACGGTCCAGGCCACCACCGGCCGCGGAGCAGGAATGTATTTATTGGCGATGGCCGCGTCCAAGGCTGAAATGCCCCGCGACCGGCCATTTTTGGCGCGCTCGCCCGCCCCACTTTTCCACGAATGATCACGCAGAAGACTGGTGATCGAAAGCATCTCCGCGCTCCGTTCAATCGCGAGTGTGTGAACTCACGATAATTCATCTCTAACTTCGGCACTGCCCGAATTACGTCCGGCAAGCCGGTGGAATGTAGACGCAGTCGGGCTCGGCCGCCAGTGGATCACCGGTGACTGCATGCGCCCGTGCGCGCGACCCGCCGCAAAACTCGCGGAACTCGCACCTGCGGCATTTTCCGGTGAGCTTATCAGGGTTACGCAAATCCACGAACAATGGGGATTTCTGGTAGACATCGACGACCGAGTCATTGGGAAAACGGCCGCAGACGATCGGCAGAAACCCGCTCGGTGAAATCTCGCCGATGTGCGAAACGAACATCACGCCCTTGCCATCATTGGTGCCGACGAGGCGGCTCGCTCCGCCAGCGGCGCTGGCGCCCATCGCGGTGATCCGCGCCCGGGCCTCGGGATTTTCCTGGGATTGCTGCATCACATAGCGGCGGAAATGGGGGGCTTCGGTAGTTTTGATGGCATATTTGCGGCGACCCATTTGGGCGTACAAGCGGGCGAAGGCGGCTTCGACTTCCAGCGGTGTGAGTCGTTGCTGGGCCATGCCGCGGCCGGTCGGAATCAGGAAAAATACACTCCACATCACGATGGGCAGGGTATCGAGCAGTTCGGCCATCGCCTCAATCTGATGCAGGTTATGCTGGCAAAGGGTGGTATTGATCTGCACGGGGAGTTCGACGGCGGCGGCATCGGAAATGATCCGCAAGGTGCGTTCGAAGCTGCCGGGAACGCGGCGAAAATCGTCATGCGTCTTTTCATCCGCGCCATCGAGGCTGACCGCCAGGCGATGCAGGCCGGAGGCTCGAAGCTGGCGAATGGCTGCGGTCGTCACCAACTGAGTTGCCGACGGCGTCATGGCGACTTCGAGCCCTTCGCGCCGGGCGTGGGCGATGATCGAGAAGATGTCGCGGCGTTTCATGGGGTCGCCGCCGGTGAGCACGAGCAGCGGGGGCTTGGGAAAAGTCGTCAGTTGCGTGATGAGCTGCAGACTTTGATGCGGCGTCAATTCTTCCGGATGGCAATAGCGCTGGGCGTCCGCCCGGCAATGGACGCACTTGAGATTGCAGGCACGGGTGACTTCGTAAAAAACCAGCATTGGCGAATGGGAGAAATCCTCCCGCTGATATGCTGATTGGGACGTATTCTGCGGGGTTTTCCCCTCAACCACGTGGGAATCCTGCATCAAACTCATAGGGTCTCCGTTCCGCGGCCTTGCCTCTTTCCCGCCAAATAAGCTGGACTTGAGCAAGGCCATTGGTATAATTATGGATAAAATGGTCTTATTATCAAGGGATAACCTAAAAAGGCCGACTTTTCTCGTAGGAAAATCGCCGGAGCACGCATGGTTGACATGGAATTACACGAAATTCAGGCGCTGTTAGAGAGCGCCATTGTCGGCAGGCTGGGCATGATCGACACTCGGGGGCGGCCCTACACTATTCCCCTGCGCTTCGTCTGGACGGGACAGCATCTGTTCGTGCGTCTCGGCCACGATGGTCGGAAGGGCGAGGCCCTGGAGAAATGCAAATACATCTGCTTCGAGACGGACGATTGCCGCAATGATTTTTCCCACTATGCTTCCGTCGTGGTGGAGGGGACGATCTCCGACGTTACCGATGAGGAAGAAAAGCGCGCAGGGCTCGTGGCATTCAACGCCAAGTACACCCGGCTCTGCGGACTGCCTAATCCCGGCGACCATCCGGTGACCAACGGCGTGGCTCTGCGAAAAATTCTGGTCGAACGCATGACCGGCCGCAAGCGGGAACCTGACCAAGTTGAGACCACCACGCGGCGGCGCATGACGCGGGGGATTTCGCCCGCGTCGACGCGTTGATACGAAGGCGTGATGCACTGCTGCCGGACTGTTTGGCCGGGCGTTCGCGGTTGATATTCAATACATCAGACAGGGATGCGTTTAGGCAGGCGAGATTTCGATCGCGCTGGCTTCTTCCTTGCGCAGGCTGAGGTGATAGCCGCGAATCTTGACGTCCAGTGGATCGCCCATCGGGGCACGGCGAATGGCTTGAATGGTCGCGGCTGGAGTGATGCCCATCTCCATCAAGCGGCGCTTGATCGCGGGCGTGCCGCCGAGTTTGACGATTTGAGCGGAATTTCCGATGGGCAGTTCGTTGAGTGTCATGGGATACCGGGTTTGCAGTTAGACGCTTGAACTGAATCTCAGACGCGGGTGACGAATACTTCTGCGGCGCACCCTTCGCCAAGAGCCATTTTCGCCCCGCCGACCTGAAGCATCACCGTTCCAGCCCCCCCACCGGCGGAGAGAATCGTGACCTTCATACCTTCGACGAGACCAAGCTCTGCCAGTCGCTTGCGACAACCGGAATCAGCCAAACCAACACGAAGAATGCGGGCGGTTTCTCCGGCCTGCAGATCGGTCAGACTAAGACCCTTGCGGGTACGTCGCGCAGCGGGTGCATCGGGCATGACGACGGGAAGAGAAAACTTTTCGAACAGGGCAGTCACGTGTACTCCTTCAGAAGTCTGTGACATAAATAACGTAGTGGAATTGAGACACAGTTTCAACAAAATTCCATCGAACTTATCCAGAATGTCGTTTTCGATCTAAAAACGCCACTTAAGTACCTAACAGATAGATTACTCCTTTGTCCGGAACTCGACCTCTCATTGAGAATTTCAACCCATCACCCCCCCCTCTTCCCGCCTGATAATTCGCGCCCACAAGGAACCCCTGCTGCTTCACACGCGTCGATGTTAGGATGCGTCACGTTCAAACGCACGAGGAGTCGGCTATGCAACGAATGACTATGCCGTTGGCCCTGATCGCATTGCTGCTTTGCAATCTATCTGCCCGGGCAGCCGGTGCCGTGGATCCCAACGCCAATCTGAAGCTGGACCTGCGCCGTTCCGTCGTGCCATTGATCGATCTGGCCATCTGGTGCGGACAGAATAAAGCCAAATCCGAGGGCGCCGCCGCGCTCGATCAGGCCAAGGCCATTATTCCCGACGCCCCGATGATGGACGATGCTGCCAAGATACTCGCCCACGCCACCGATGAGTCGTCAGGAACCCCTCCCGTGACCGAGCACAAACGAAAGGCCTACGCCGCCGCCGCCAAAGTGCTCGAGGAACTCGCAACTCACAAGCACGCGACAGGCGAAGATGCCCAATACGACGGCTACCTCCTCAAGGCCATCGAGCTGACGCCCAACGAACGTCTGGAACGCCTCGCCCCATTGATCGACAAGGCCATCAAGTCAGATCGACTCGACGACGCCCGCAAACTCTACGTGATGGGCGCAGGACACATCGAAGGAAAAGACGCCCTCAAAACCTGGGAGCAGTCCGAAAAAGCGCTGGCCGAAAAAGGCGCACTGGCCGCCACCGCCAAAGACATCATCGCTAAAACCCTCGACGGCACCGACCCTAACCGGCACGCCACCGCCGGAATTTACCTCTCCCACATTGCCGGCGTCGATCCCAAAGGCATGGCCGCCGGCGAATATCGCGAACTCATTGCCCGGTTCACCCAAGGCGTGTTCCTGATGCACACGCCGCTCCATCAAATGGTCGCCTACGTCTCCGTGCCGAAAAACTGGAACCCCGCACAGAAAACACCCATCCTCGTCTGCTTTGCCGGCGCAGGCCGGGAACACGAATCCATCTGCGGCTCCTATCGCCATGAAGTCGGCGATGATCCCTTCATCGTGATCTCGTGCGTCACCTTCAGCAACACTAATGAAATCGGCGAGAATGATTACCAGGGGCAGTATCCCAAGGAAGTCGTCAAGCCGTTTGTCGGAAGGTTCAATGTCCGACTGCGACTGACATTCGATCTGCCCGGTGCACTGGCCATGATCAAGACCGTGCACGAAGCGTTCAATGGCGAGGACAAGATTTATATCACGGGGACCTCCGGCGGAGGTTCACCGTGCTACGGGACGATGCTTGATTCCCCGGGATTGATCGCTGCCGCCGCCCCCGCGTGCGCCAATTTCTTTGGCGGCGCTGCCACCGGCCGGGCCAATGCCGTGCCCGTCCAACAGTTCAATGGCGAGAAGGATCAATACAACGGACCGCCGCAGAATCTGCTGGCACAGGATGAGCGTGCGGCCGAGGTCCTGCGGAAAGCCGGATTTGTCGTCGCGGAACGGGAGATGGTTCCGGGCCAGGGACACAGCGCACTGGTTCCGCAGGTCGTGAAGTACTTCAAGAAGATCCGTGAAGCTGCCAAGACGAAGTGAAGGTATCTGCGTGCGATAGTCGTGCGCTATTTGCGTTTGCTGGTCACGGCCCAGGATTCCTCCGGGTCCGGCAGGGGCAGATGGTGGACGCCTTGGGGGAAGTGGGCGATGAGGCGATCGTACTGCTCGCGGGCCGCCGGATCTTTCGGCAGCCACTCGTGCAGGTAAACCACCTTGACCACGCCCACCTGCAACGATTCCTTGGCGCACCCGAAACAGGGACGCATGGTCGTATATAAAGTTGCGCCCGCCGTGGCAATGCCGAATTTCGCCGCCATGAGCAGCGCATTTTGTTCGGCATGAACGCATATGCACAGATCGTAAGCCGTGCCGGACGGATAAAGCTCCGGATGTGAGCAACGCTGGCAGCCGCCATCGTCGCAGTTGGGCATGCCGGAGGGTGTGCCGTTATAGCCCGTGGCGATGACGCGGCCATCGCGGACCAGCAGTGCGCCAACGCGGTTGCCCGTACAACACGCCCGCCGACGCACAGCCAGGGCGATGGTCATGTAATATTCGTCCCATGACGGTCGGGATACTGGCATTGAATGGACTCCATTTGAACTGACCCGTGGACGCCGACGATGGCCTCTCAAGACTATACCACAGTCACTCAGGATGCCGCAGCGCATGAAAAGGGCCGATCCTCGCGGACCGGCCCCTTTGATTGCTTGAGTATAGCCGAGGCTTACGCCTTACTTGATGAACAGCATCTCGCGATAGGTCGGCAGCGGCCAGAGATCATCGGCCACGATGGTCTCAAGCTTGTCGGCCAAGCCGCGAACGGCGAGCATCGCGGGGATGATCGTCTCCTTGGAATACTTGGCGTGATCCAAAGCACTGCCGGACGCCGTGTGCTCGAACGCATGTACCAGCGCCGCGATCTTCTTCTGGAGTTCGCTGATCGTACCTGAGATTTCCTTCAACATGGCTTCCTGCTCGGCAACATTGTTGCCGCCGGCAGCCTTGACGGCCGCGAGGCTGTGAGCCACTTCGCCCTGGTAACGGATCGCCGCCGGCAGGATCTGCGTCTTGGCGATGCTCGCCGTGAGCTGCGCTTCGATGTTGATCGTCTTCTTGTAGTTTTCCAGGAAGATCTCATAGCGGCTGTGAATCTCGCGTTCGCTGAGAACCTTGTACTTGCTGAAGAGATCGACGACTTCCTTCGAAATGAAGTACGGCAGGCAGTCCACCGTCGACCGGAAGTTCGGCAGGCCGCGCTTCTCGGCTTCGGCATGCCACGCTTCCGTGTAGTTGTCGCCGTTGAAGATGATCCGCTTGTGCTGCTTGACGATGTCGCTGAGGACCGCCTGCAGGGACTTGTTGAAGTCCTTGCCGCCCTTGACGTCGGCTTCGAGCTTCGTGGCGATGTAGTCCAGCGATTCGGCAACCATCGTGTTGAGCGCCGTGTTCGGTCCGGCGATCGACTGCCCCGACGATACCGCACGGAACTCAAACTTGTTGCCTGTAAACGCGAACGGCGAAGTACGGTTACGGTCGCCGGCGTCACGCGGCAGCTTCGGAAGGACCGAAGCGCCCAGTTCCATCGTGCCGCCATGCTTGGTCGACGACGGGCTGCCCTTCTCGAGTTGTTCCATGATGTCGTTGAGCTGGTCGCCCAGGAAGATCGAAATGATCGCCGGCGGAGCTTCGTTGGCGCCCAGGCGATGGTCATTTCCTGCCGAGGCCACGGCCACGCGAAGCAGGCCGGCATACTTATCGACGGCGCGAATCACCGCACAGCAGAACGTCAGGAACTGGGCGTTCTCGTGCGGCGTGTTTCCCGGGTTCAGCAGGTTCTCCGACTCGGTGGCGATCGACCAGTTGTTGTGCTTGCCGGAACCATTGACGCCGGCAAACGGCTTCTCATGCAGCAGGCATGACAGACCATACTTCTCCGCGGTGCGGCGAAGCACTTCCATGGTCAGCATCTGGTGATCATGCGCCAGGTTGGCGTTCTCGAAGATCGGTGCGATTTCATACTGGGCCGGGGCCACTTCGTTGTGGCGGGTCTTCACCGGAACGCCCAGCTTGTAGAGCTCATGTTCGGCTTCGAGAATGCAAGCCAGAACGCGCTCGGGAATGGAACCGAAATAGTGGTCTTCCATTTCCTGGCCCTTGGGGGGCTTGGCGCCAAACAGCGTCCGGCCGGCGTTGATGAGGTCGGGCCGGGCGAAATAGAAATTGCGGTCGATGAGGAAGTATTCCTGCTCCGGGCCGACGGTCGCAAAAACCTTGTCGACATTTTTCCCGAAAAGTTTCAACAGACGAACGGCCTGGTTGGAAACCGCTTCCATCGAACGGAGCAGCGGCGTCTTCTTGTCGAGCGCCTCGCCCGTCCAGCTGACGAAGCACGTGGGGATTACCAGGACCGTGCCGTTGGGATTCTCAAGAATGTACGCCGGCGAGGTCGGATCCCACGCGGTGTAGCCGCGGGCTTCAAACGTGGCGCGGAGACCGCCGGACGGGAAGGACGAGGCGTCAGGCTCGCCCTGAACGAGTTCCTTGCCGGAGAATTCGAGGATGGCGGTATCGTCGCCGGTGGGCGAGAGGAACGAGTCGTGCTTCTCTGCTGTGATGCCGGTCATGGGATAGAAAATATGGGTGAAGTGCGTGGCGCCTTTGTCGATGGCCCAATCTTTCATAGCAATGGCCACCGCATCGGCGATGGAGGGATCGAGCGAGGTTCCCTTCTTGATCGTTTGTTGGAGTTTCTTGAAGACGGCCTTGGGAAGACGGTCGCGCTGCACTTCAGTGGTGAATACGTTGGACGCGTACAAGTCCTTGACCGGCGTGTCCTTGAAGTTGACGCGCGGGGCGATGGACTTGAAGTTGGTGAGCGCTGCAATCGCTGCACTGCGAGCATTGGTTGAACCCATAGGACTCGAGCTCCTGAAAAATAAGGTGACCGATCTAAACCGCCATCAACAGCGGTGTCATGCCGCTGGGGGTTATCAAAAAAAAAATCGCTGAATCGTCCATGAGGGAAGGAAGGCTACCTGTTTTTCCGTCCGCCGACGGTCTGGGGCAGTCCGCCATCCGGGGCCGGTGAGCGCCGAACCTAAATCTGCGCGCAGCGCACAGCCGGGAATTCGTCCATGAATTCGCACAGGATAGTCTGCAACTTGCATACCGGCAATGCGACGGTGTGAATTATCTGACTCAACCTTTTTTGGCAGTGAAGAGATGGTCATGGGTGTCTGGCGCAAGTGCTTTTATGCAAAGTGTTTGAAGATTATTTTTTACCCGATGAGCGCGATCAGAAATGGATCATTTTTTTATCTGGCGATGCTGCGATCAAAAGCGTCGTGCTTAAATTTTAGGCATAGGTACTTTTGACGGAAAAATCTCGCGCAGGGAATGGGCAGACGAACCGGGAAGAGGAGATTTCGTGGAGTATCACCCTATCCATTCGCCGGTGCCGAACTTATAGCAAAATAGTGTGAACGCGACGAGAGATAGGCTCAAAGTGATCCAAAGCCGTGGTGAAAACTGGAGGTCTTTGACCAGATTTGGCGACGAACTCGAAACAGAAGCTACGCTTGGCACTGCGATGGCTTGCGGTTCGGCCGCGGCCGATTTCCATTTGACTGCCGGTTTGAGGCCCGCGAGCCAGGCGCCCAGGATGATCTGTGCGGGAATCAGCACGGCCATGAATCTGCCCATCGACATCCAGCGGGTGGCCTCGGGCGGGTTGCCTGCGATGGAGTTGGAGACGTACGGCAGCGCCCAGAGAATCCAGCCGATCATCGCTAACTCTCGCGTCAGCCAGCGACGACCAAAGAAGAGCACTGCTGGTGGCCAGAAGAGGCAGCACGCCTCCCAAAAACGCGGCCAGTCCATGGGACGAAAATAGAGAAGATAAAAGAAAAAATCAGAGAGTGCATGAGCCGGATTCAATGCCGTCGCAAGAGTCTGACGATTGATGCCGACGTTCCATCCGTACTGCGCGTGCATAAAGGCCAGGGCATCGTGGAAGGTGATCTGGAGGTAGAGCATGTAAGCGACGATGCCGATCGAAGAGACGAGGCCCAGGCCGAACGCCATGGGGAGGCGGGTGAAACACGAAGAGACGAAGGCACGAAGAGAGACGGGAGGCACAATGTATGAAATTTTCCCGCCCTCCGTGTCGTCTTCCCTTCGTGGTTCGATGAGGTAGAAAACTGCAAGAAGCGGACCAAAAAGAACGCCTTGGGACCGGCAAGCGGCGGCGAACGCCGCAACGGCCGCCGCACGCCACCACCATTTCTGTTGCAGACAATAGAGAAACGCCAGGAGCAGAAGCGTAAAGAGCGATTCGGTGAAGTTGGCGTAAAGAAAAATCGAGCAGGGCGCAAACAGCAGGAGAGCGAGGGTGAAGAGCGATGCGGATTCTGCATTTTCGGTGCTGAATTCTGAATGGCCCAGACGCTGCAGGAAATGGTTGCGGGTGAATTTTATCAGGAGAAGTGACGTGGCAATGATACAGATCGATGAGACGAGCGTCAGCGCGTGATGCGCCGGCAAACCGGTCAGTTGGACCACGGCTATGCCCAGCAGCGGATAGAGTGGATACCACACGACATTCTTGATGCGCCGCTCGCCGGTATTGGGATCTTTCACAAAGGGATCGTATTCCGGCCCAGGCTGATCGTGACGATAGATATAGCCGGAGAGAACGATTTCCTCGTAGCGATACGCATCCCAATTGGTAAATTGCCGGCCGGGCTCGGTGTAGGAGGTCGGCTGGCGTGCGAGATGCTCGGCAAAGATTCTTTCGAGCTCTGCAATTTTCTCCGGCGGATCATTGCGCAGCCGCGCCTGCGCAAGTTCGTTCTGCCAGTAATAACGCCCCTTTTGAATCTCAACAGTCTGCACGTAGCGTGCCGCATCCTGCCCTGTCTTCGCCGCCACCGTGGCAATCAGTATGCCCAGCAGCGGAAGAAGAAGCGCAACAGTGGTAAGCGATCGAGAGGTGGTCATGGAAGAATGATGGGGGGACGTGAAGGAAGTTTCAAGGTGAAAGCATCAAGAAGCAGGATTGATCTGCCATGGAGACGCGAACGCGCCTAGACAAAACTGTGGATTGGCGACCGGTTGGGAATTCACGCGGTCGGGTGATCCTTCTGGTATTGATAGATGACTTCGGCGCCTTCTTTGCCGGTGAAGCGTTCGAGGAGTTTGCGGTCGGTGCGGCGAAGATCGACGAGGACGAGCCCGTCGAGGACGTCGCCAAAATCAGGATCGATGTTGAAGCCGAGGAAACGCGCGGAGAGTTTCATGTATTGCTTGAGAAGAATGGGAATGCCCTTGCGATCAGATTCGATCTCGGCGACGAGGTCGGAAACCTCGTCGATATCGCGGACGACCGTGGAATACTCGCGGATGTAGGCATTGCGAATCGGAGCAATACGCGGCGGATTCTTGGCGCGAATGAGACCGGCCAGGTGGCTCGCACTGGTATGACGGAGGAAGGTCATGATGAGCTGGCGGGAAAACGACTGGTATTGATTGTTGATGGAGACGGGGCCGAACATGACCTGGTAGCGCGGGTTGCGGACGATGTACTGGCCGATGCCTTTCCAGAGCAGCAGGAGAGGCGAATAGGAACGCTGGTATTCCGGGCGGATGAAGGACCGGCCGAGTTCGAGGGCGGGGCCGATCTGTTCGAGGAGTTTGAGATCGAATTTGAAGAGCGTGCGGGTATAGAGGCCGTCGACGCCGTGTTTGGCGAGGAGGACATCGGTCTGGCCGAGGCGGTAGGCGCCGACGAGTTCCTGCTTGGCTTTGCACCAACAGAAGAGGTGGATGTAGTCGGGATCGAAGTGGTCGAGGTCGAGCGGTTTGCCGGTACCTTCGTTGGCGCCGCGGAAGGTGATTTCGCGCTGGCGGCCGATTTCATGGAGGAGGTGGGGAATTTTCTCCGCAGAGGCGGCATAGATGGCGTAATCGGCGTTGTCGGTCAGGAGGGCCTCGGCGGGAAGGGCGTGGATTTCCGCCAGCATCAAACCGAGATCCCGTGGCGGGGCGATCGGGGCATGCGTACTGGTAGCAAGGGGACGATTGACGGCTTCAGTCGTTTGATCGGCCCGACGGGTCTGCAGGATGTACGTGCGCAGACGGAGGTAAGCCGTCATTTCTTCATCGGAGGGGAACTCGACGAGTTTCTTGGAGGGGACGACGGTGCCGATTTCCACCGCGACACGGGCGTGACGTTTGTTGAGCAATTCGCGGGGAAGCATGGCGGTGCGGAGCAGCGGGTGGACGAGACCGAGAAGGTTGAAGAGTTTGGAATTGTTGCCGTGGAAATAGATGGGGAGGACCGGCGCCTTGGTCTTGCGGACGATGCGGGCGACGGTGGTAGACCACTGGGGATCGATGATGGCGCGTTGTTTGAGGTCGAGGTGCGACACTTCGCCGGCGGGGAAGATGATCAAGGCGTTGCCCGATTGAATATGTTCGATGGACTGGCGGATGGCGGCGAGGTTATTGCGGACGGCATTTTCCCCGCCGAAGGGATCGACGAAAATCATCGTGTCGCGGAGTTCGGGGATGCGCGACAGAAGGAAATTGGCCATGACTTTGGTGTCGGGGCGGACTTTGCGAAGAATGGCGGCGAGGATGACGCCGTCGAGGCCGCCGAAGGGATGGTTGGAGATGATGACGAGGGGGCCGGTCTTGGGGATGCGGGCGAGGGCTTCTTCGTCAATGGTGTAAGAGACGTTGAGGACAGCCAGGGCACGGTGGAGGAAGTCGGTTTCGACACAGGTTTGCGCGGCAGCGTAACGTTCGTTGAGTTGATCGAAGGCGAGCATGTGCTCGATGGGCCGGCCGAAGAGGGAGAGGAACGTCTTGCGAAAGGGGTCGGTAAAGGAATCAATTTTGAAGGGTTGCAGGGGCGAGGCTGGCGGGGGCGAAGTTGCAATAACCATGAATCCTCCAATGCCATGCGCGATGTGCGTAAGAGAGGACGTCTCTTATCATCGCCAGGCGCATACTACGCGTCAAAAGTTGGAATTGTGCGAAGAAGATGTGAGCGGGGCGCTTTGACGGCCTTTATCGAGCAGTGGGCATGGCGAAACTGCAGTGCCCAGCGATTTGGCAAAGTGAGGGGTTTACACAGGGAAAGTGCGATACCTTGGCATACTTCGACCAATCCCTATAGGACTTATAGGAGATTGACGAATCCGCTGGTCATTTCTGGGCCCAGGGATAGGTCCATCCATGGACGAAGGCGTGTTTGCGGAGTGAAGCGAGTTCGCTTTCGCCGAGCAGTTTGCCGTCGGAGGCTTTGACGTTCTGGTCGACGTGCGTGCGGCGGCGCATGCCGGGGATGACGGTGGTGACGGCCGGATGGCTGAGGCAGAATTTGAGGGCGAGCGCGGCGAGGCTGGGATGATCGGCAGCGAGAAAGTCTTTGAGTTTCTCGGTGCGTTTGGCGGATTCGGTGAGGCGCTCGGGCGTGGCCCAGCGGGCGCGCCAGTCTCCTTCATCAAATTCATGCCCGGGAAGCATTTTGCCGGTGAGGAGGCCTTCCTCGAACGGGACGCGGACGATGATGCCGGCGCCGGCTTTCTGCGCGGCGGGAAAAAGTTTTTCCGCGGGGCGCTGCTCGAAGATGTTGTAGATCACCTGGACTGTATCGCAATGGCCGGACTCGACGAAGCTGACGGTGCCGTAGGGATCCCAATCGTTGGCGCTGACACCGAAGGCTTTGATCTTGCCGGATTTTTTGAGTTGGTCGGCAGCGGACTTCCATTCGTCGCTTTGGACGTAGGAGGGAGTCCATGCGTGGAGCTGCTGAATGTCGATGTAATCTGTGCCGAGGTTTTTGAGGGAGTTCTCGGTGCATTCGATGATCCAGTTGGCGGGGAAGGTGTCGGCGATGGAGTCGCGCGGGAGGACGGGCCAGCGTTTGGATTTGGGGGAGATCTTGGTGGCGATGACGAGTTTGGAGCGCGCGGCGCCAAGCGCGGTAGCGAGAAGTTTTTCGGAATGGCCGTTTCCGTAGCCCATGGCGGTATCGAAGAAGGTGACACCGAGATCGAGTGCACGGGCCAGTGCGCGGAGGGATTCGGCATCATCTTGCTTGCCCCATCCGCCGCCGATGCCCCAGGCGCCAAAGCCGATTTCAGAGAGTGACTGGCCGGTTTTATTGATGGTGCGGTATTGCATGATTTCATCCCAAGACGCCGGGCGGTGGACGGGACCGCCGTTGAATTCGCAGGACATCATAACGCGGGGAGGAAGGGTTGGAAGGCAAAATTACGGAAAGCGCTGTGAAAAAAAGCCCCGCGGGAAGTTGCGATTCCCGCGGGGCAAATATAAGCGCCAGGATCGGAGCGTCGACAACGCGTCGGCTACGAGTTGGATTTCAGGCGGTGCTCAAGAGACTCCAGCTCATCGGTCAGGCCTTGAGGTAACCGATCTCCGAACTTGGCGTAGTGTTCTTTGATGGACGGGATTTCTGCGAGCCAGCCTTCCACATCCACCTTCAGCAATTCTTTCATGTTCTTGTCATCGATGGACAGTCCGCTGCGATCGATGGCTTCGGGCTTGGGCAGGTAGCCGATCGCGGTCTTGACGGCCAGGGCGGTATCGCTGGCGGGCTTGCAGACGCGTTCGAAGACCCATTTGAGGACGCGTCCGTTCTCGCCGTAGCCGGGCCAGAGGAACTTGCCTTCGGCATTCTTGCGGAACCAGTTGACGTAGAAGATACGCGGGAGTTTTTCGAGCTTGGGGGCGTCTTTGCCGATTTTGAGCCAGTGGGCGAAGTAGTCGCCCATGTGATAGCCGCAGAACGGCAACATGGCCATGGGGTCACGACGCAGCGCGCCGACCTTACCGGCGGCGGCGGCGGTGGTTTCGGAAGCCATGATCGAGCCGAGGAAGGTTCCATGCTGCCAGCTCAGGGCTTCATTGGCCAGGGGAACAACGCAGGCGCGGCGGCCGCCGAAGAGAATCGCCGAGATCGGGACGCCCCTGGGATCTTCCCATTCGGCCGCGATGACGGGGCACTGTTTGGCAGGCACGGTAAAGCGGGCGTTGGGGTGAGCGGCCTTGCGCTTGCTCTTGTGGGTCCAGTAGCGGCGCGTCCAATCGATGAGATGGTCGGGCGCGGGTTTGGTCATGTCTTCCCACCAGACGTCGCCATCGGAGGTAATGGCGCAGTTGGTGAAGATGGCGCCTTGGGTGATGGTACGCATCGCGTTGGGATTGGATTTCATGGAGGTGCCGGGGGCGACGCCGAAGAAACCGGCTTCCGGATTGATCGCATAAAGCTGGCCATCGGCGCCGAACTTCATCCAGGCGATGTCATCGCCGATGGTTTCGACTTTCCAGCCGAGCAGTGTGGGTTCCATCATGGCAAGGTTGGTTTTTCCGCAGGCGGAGGGGAAAGCCGCGGCGATATATTTCACGACGCCCTGGGGCGAGGTGAGTTTAAGGATGAGCATGTGTTCAGCAAGCCATCCTTCATCTCTGGCCTGGACGGAGGCAATGCGTAGAGCGTGGCATTTTTTGCCGAGGAGTGCATTGCCTCCGTACCCGGAGCCAAACGACTGGATTTCCCGAGTTTCGGGAAAATGACAAATATATTTGTGCTCGGCGTTGCACGGCCAGGGTACGTCGGCCGCGGTTTCGTCCAACGGAGCGCCAACGGAGTGGAGCCCGCGGACAAAGTCCTCGCTGTTGCCGAGGACTTCGAGCACTTTGGTGCCCACACGGGTCATGATGTGCATGTTCACGACCACGTAGGGGCTGTCGGTGACTTCCACGCCGATCTTCGCGATCGGCGACCCGATGGGTCCCATCGAGTAAGGAATCACGTACATCGTCCGGCCCTTCATGCAGCCGGCGAAGAGCTTGGCTAACTTGTCCTTCATCTCCGCAGGCTCAGCCCAGTTATTGGTGGGGCCGGCATCGGAGCGGCGCTCCGAGCAGATGAAGGTTGATTGCTCGACACGGGCGACATCCGCGGGATCCGAACGGCAGAAATAGGAGTTCGGGCGCTTGGCCTCATCGAGCTTGATAAAAGTGCCAGTCTGAACCATCAGATGGCAGAGTTCGTCATATTCAGCGGCTGATCCGTTGGCCCAGACCACGCGGCTGGGGGTACAGCGGGCCGCCATTTCTTCGACAAATTTCAGGAGCTTGGCGTTCGTCGTGGGAATCGCGGCTCCTTGTTGGGTTGCATCAGGCTGGGGACTCTCCGTGGGCAGTAGAACTGTCATGGTTTGGCTCCTCAAATAACTCCCTCATTTCATCCGGTCGCGGCGAACCGCGATTTGCGCCCAAGCCGAAGCCAGGCGGGATGTCCTGAGGCATTGTCGCGAAAAACCACCAGAGTTTCTCAGCGACAATTAAGGACTTAACACTCCCTTATTATTGCTTGAATTCTGGATGAGTCAATAGTGATTTTAAATTTTCGCTTGAAAAAAAGGTCTATCCGGGCTTAAATTCGGATAACTAAAGGAGAAACACACGTGATTTTTTCAAATCCCACAGAATACGCCATTCGGGCCTTGTCTGAATTGGTTCTGATGAGCCAGGACTCCGCATCTGCGGGAACTGGTCGTCGAGCCGGTTTTGTGATGTTGGACAAACTGACAGAACAAGCCGGACTGCCGCGGGAATTTCTCGCCAAGATCTTCCGCCAGTTGGTGGAGGCGGGATTGTTGACGAGCGCCAAAGGCCCTGGCGGCGGCTTTGCGCTGGCGCGACCAGCGCATGAGATTTCCCTGCTGCAGATCATCGAGGCGGTGGACAGCGGCCATCAGATCGATGGTTGCGTCGTCGGCCTGGCGAAGTGCAACGACGATATGCCCTGCCCGCAGCACGACCTGTTCAAGCCGATACGTCAGCGTTTGCGGGCGTATCTGTCGACCACCACGCTGGCGGACACCGCCGCCAGTCTGAAGGAAAAGAAGGCGATCAGCGCCAAAGACGTGGTCGTCGAACAAGCTGCGGAATAGGCGTAAAGCACTCCAGTAGCGGAGTCATTGATCGCTCATTCGAGCCGTGCGCGCCTGCGCGAGTGTGGGGGTATCTGACCGTTTTTTCGGGCGGAAGGGGGAACGCTCATGTGTAAGACAGCAACACTTACTACTGAGGAGGCTGCCGTGAAGAAGACTGTTGTGTATGCCGTGGGATTTGCAGTTCTGTTTGCGGGTCTGGCGCAAGCGGCGGTGGTACTGACGCCCTTCCGACTGGAAGAGACGCGGAGCGTGGCGCTGGTGGAGGACAGTGTCGGTCGGGCAACAGATGCACTGAAAGTGACCTTGTCGCTCAAGGGTCCGGAGGCGGACGCAGGAGAACGATATGGCAAACTTAAGCTTGATGAAGCGGTCGACGACAAGGGAACGAATCTAATTCCTGAGAAGGACTCATTCAACGAAGCGGAGAAATTCAAGGAGTACTCCAACGCATTCTTCCGCAAGTTCGATATCGAACAGAAGAAACCCGCTACCGCGCCACAAATTGAATTGACCCTCAAGGCCCCCAAGCGCGCGGCGACCAAGATCGCGCGGCTTCGTGGATCATTCATGCTGGCTCAAGCCGGCACGTTGAAAACGGTCACGCTGGCGTGTCAGAAAACGGCCGGTAAAAAGAAGATGGATATCCCCGCGACGGCCGGAATCGGCATTACGGTGATTTTCAAGGCGGCTACGGAGGGAAACTCCGTCGGGCTGGAAATCACCGGCGATGAAACCGCCATGGAATCCATCGAAGTGCTCGATGCGGAAGGGAAGACGGTCTCCAACGGCATGTCGAGCTGGTCGATGGGTGGCGTGGTCTCGCGATCACTGGATCTCGAAAAGCCGCTGGATGATTCGATGAAGGTGGTGGCGAAGATTGCGATGGATCGCAAGTTCACGAAAATCGCATTTGATCTCAAGGACGTTGCGCTGCCGTAAGGACGGGCGGAATATTCCTCGCCCTGCCGCTCCCGCATCACTTTGGCGGGAGGTTGGGGAGTTGCTTGAGGTAGGCGAGGAATTTTTTTTCGAAGCCGGGGATGTCGGCGCCGAAGGCGTCGGTGAAGAGTTTTTTCCGTTCTTCGGCGGAAAGAACGCGGAGCGTCTCGATGTCGTGAAACGCGAGCAGGTATCTTTCCAGTGCGGGGCGATGGAATTTGTACATGTAATGGAAGATGGCCCAGCTTTCGGCGTAGTAGACGCCGAGGGTTTGTTCGTCAAATTTCTCCGGGCGGGGTGAGGCGATAAGGTCTTCCAAGGGTATGAGTTTGTTATGCGCCATCGCGGCTTTGACGCCGGCGATGCGGCCCCAGTTCATGACGCCGGGGCCACGGTTGTTGTTGTGATCCTGGGTTTCAAACGCGCAGGCGAGGCCTTCGGTAAACCAGAGCGGATAGTCGATGAGCCGCTTCTGGATTCCGGTATTGAATGCGAGTTGGTGGATGGCCTCGTGGACGGTTTTCACGTTGTTGAGCAGGCCGACGACGTTGCCCATGCGGGTGGTGATTTCGAAAATTTCGTTGGAAATTTTGTCGCGTTCGTCGATCAGGCGGATGCGGTCGGAACCGGAGGCGTCGCTGATCTGCGTGTTGAGCTCGCGGCGACGGTCCTTGAGAGTTGCGAGACGCTTATCGACGCTCTCGGCGGCAGGGCCGGTGGAATCATCGTAGAAGGCGGATCGGTTGGTGCGCTGGGAATAGTATCCGGCGGACCAGGAGAGGTCTGCGCCTTCGGTGCGGCGGGCATAGGAAAGATAGTTCTGGCGGGATTTGAAAAGGATCACGTTGAGGCGGCTGGAAAGAAAATGGGGATGGAGCTGCTTCATGTTGAAGTAGTACATGAAGGAATCGTAGGCCTGCTCGAGGGCGGCGCCGCGCTGGTTGGCGAAGGCCTCAGTCGTGTCGTAGATGATGAGGAAGTGGCGGCGGTGGATGATCTTGAAGTCGTGCTCGAAGCGGGTCTTGAATTCGGTGAGGATTTTTTCTTCGAAGGGTTTGTTTTCGGGGATGGCGACTTTTTCGTCGAAGATGCGGAGGTATTGGTAGGCGGCGAGGTTCTCGATGTCGCGGTCGAGGACTTCGCGGGCGGCGTCGGCCATCTGCGGCCACAGTTCCTTGTCGCGGCACCAACGGGCGAGGTTGAGGCGGCCGGCGACGTCATCCGGTTTCAGGGCGTCGTGCAGTGATTGGAATTCTGCGAGGAGGGCGGGGGGAATGGCGGGCGCGGTCGCTGCAGGCGCGGTTTCGGCGGGGGCGGTGGTGGTTGTGGGAGGCGTTTGAGCGAGGGTTAACGCGGTGGTCAGGGCCAGGAGGATGCAGGGGAATGTGAGGGTCTTGGTGAGCATGTGCGTATTGTATCCGGTCGGATGGACGAATTTTCAGTTTTCAGTTTCCAATTTTCAAGATCCTTCTTATTCGCCGACGGAGGCGAGGGCTTCGGTGGTGGTGACGGGTTGGTGGTGGCGGTGGGCGCGGATGAAGCGGGAGAAGAGGAGTTGAACGGCGGCGGCGAGGAGCATCGCGACGAAGACCCAGAGCAGACCGTGGGCGATGGTGGATTGGGCGGCTTGGAGCAGGTCGGGATGAGATTTCTGGAGATCTTCGAGGCGGCGATGGTCGAGGAGGTCGCTGGTGGCGAACTGGCCGAAAGTCACGGTGCGGAGTTTGGCGGCGGAGAGGAAGTTGAAGAGTGCGCCCATGGCGCCGACGCCGATGGCGCCGCCGAAGTTGCGGAAGAAGGTGATGCCGGAGGTGATGTTGCCGCGTTGTTGCCAGGCGACGGCATCCTGGGCGGAGAGCAGGCAGGCCATGGAGGAAGGTCCGAAGCCGCAACCGGTGAGGAAGAGGACGGCGGTGATGGCCCAGAGCGGCGCGCCGAAGAAGGCGCAGATCAGGAGGCCGACGAAACCGGCGAGGATGAAAGCCGCGCCGATGACGGACATGAAGCGGAAGCCGAGGCGCACGACGAGGGGCGCGGCGAAGATGGAGGAGGTGGCCCAGGCGAGCATGACGGGGGTGACGGTGGCGGCCGCGGCAGTGGCGTCGCCGCCCATGCCGCCCTGAACGAAGAGGGGGACGTAGGTATCGAGGCAGAAGACGCCGAGGCCGAGGAGGCCGGAGACGATCATGGCGGGGCCGATGGCGGGCTGCATCATGAGGCGCGGGGACATGATGGGGTTGGCGGCGCGGAGTTCGATGCGATAGAAGGCGGTGAGGGTAATGACCGCCAGAGCGAGAAGGGCCAAGGCGAGCCAGACGGGGGCGGCGGTGCCGGAGAGGAGTGAGACGGCGGCGAGGAGCGCGGTGGAGCCGACGGCGAGGGTGGCGAGGCCGGGGAGATCGAGATTGGTGGAGTGGGGTTTCTGGCGGTCGTGATATTTGAAGATGAGGATGGCCAGGCCGATGAAGCCGGCGGGCAGGTTGACCCAGAAGATGCTGGGCCAGCCAAGGGTTTTGACGAGGAAGGCGCCGAGGGCAGGTCCGGCCAGGGCGGAGGTGCCCCAGACGGCGGAGAAGACGGATTGGATCTTGGCGCGTTCTTCGAGGGTGAAGATGTCGCCGAGGATGGTGAGTACGACGGGCATGATGCCGCCGGCGCCGAGGCCCTGGATGGCGCGGAAGAGGATGAGTTGGCCCATGGATTGGGAGAAGGCGGCGGCGATGGAGCCGGCGGCGAAGAGGGCGATGGCGAAGAGGATGACGCGTTTTCGGCCGAGGATGTCGGCGAGGCGTCCGTAGAGGGGCATGGTGATGGTTGAGGAGAGGAGGTAGATGGAGGCGACCCAGGCATAGTGTTCGAGGCCGTGGAGTTGGCCGATGATGGTGGGCATGGCGGTGGAGGTGACGGTGGCTTCGAGGGAGGCAAGGACCATGACGAGCATGAGGGCGGCGGTGATCCAGCGGCGTCCGGGGATGGTGGGGGCTGGGGTGGACGAGGTGGTGGGTTCGGTGGTACTGCTCATGGGATCCGCCGCGAGGGAGAATAATATCGAATCGGTAACTATAGGCGAGGCGGTGGCAGTGTGGAAGGGAGGGGCGGGGGTTTGCGCACCTGCGCAGATTTTTGGGGGGAGATGCGCAGGGTTTTTTGCGCACCTGCGCAGAGGGGATTTTTCGTTTTGGTTTTGTAAGTTGTACTGGTTTTTGGGGTTGGGTGTGGAGGGGGTTTCGCAGGAGGGAGATGCGCAGGTTTTTTGCGAGAGGGGGAATTGAACCACGAGGGCACGACGAGACGACGCAAACGGCCCACAAATGGACACAAATGGGAACGAATGAGGTCAGTGGCCAGTGGTCAGTTGTCAGTGGTCGCATTTTAGGCCTTTCTATATAAAGGGTGGAGGACCATGTTTGTGCGCACACGCGTTGAGGGAAGAGTTTGTAGATGTTGTCGAGGGCGGGGGTTACAGGCGGAATTATTTTTTTCTTGGGGCGGATGAGGGGTGATTGGCGTGCGCACAGATGTGGCGGGGCAGACGAATTGGACTTCCCCATGTTTAGTGGGCGCTCCGGGATTCGTTGTAGGATTCCCGATAAGGAGCGACAAGTATGGGCAGGAAAAGGATCTATGGTCCGCAGTTCAAGGAAGAAGCGTGCAGATTGGT
>Ga0114951_10001873_pt1 | contig 24946 bp, 22 predicted proteins | sample AM7aDNAmetaG_FD_88677 | JGI IMG/M metagenome (GOLD analysis project Ga0114951, IMG submission 88677) | Freshwater microbial communities from Finland to study Microbial Dark Matter (Phase II) - AM7a DNA metaG | ecosystem: Environmental > Aquatic > Freshwater > Lake | place: Finland: Lake Alinen... | reverse complement strand
TTCCGCCCACGTTTCCACGGTAGATTCCCTGACCGGAAGTGTCGCATCAACTGGGTCCAAGCAAGCGGCATGAAGAAGCTCATGAATGAGAACACGCGTCGCCTCCTCCAAGCGATACACGAAAATGCCGACCGTACTACAGGGCATCGTGTATCCCCCATTTACATGCGCCGGCCCGAGCTCCTCTCCGTGATTCGGAAAAAGCCGCTTCGCTGGCGAACCGAACCAATAGACATTCCAAGACTTCCCGCTAGCAGACTTTCCAAACCACTGGAAGATTCGCCCCCACTCCTTCGTAGGAATCGTCACCCCTTCAGGCAAAAGCGCAACGACGCGCCCACACTCGCACTCTTTTGCGATACACTTATTCTGACCACTCTTGTAGCCGGTCCATACCTGATGTTTCAGTGAATCCTTGTCAAAGGTATTGTTCGCCAAAGAGTTTTCCTCCAACTGTTTCATATCATACTCTGTAGGGCTAATATCGCGCCATACGGGGAGAGGTCCCTTATAGAGGCGCCCCACCTCCTCTGTTAAAAGGTCCAGAAGGACAGGCATTTCCTTCTAAGAGTCAATCTTATAAAGCACCGTGCGAAGATGAATGAACAGACTCTCCCACAGAATCGGGATTCTATAGCTGGGAATCGTATACCCGCCGGCGGTAGCCTCACACTTCGCTAGGACCGCGAGGCAATCATATCGCTGTTTCTTCGTAAGGTCCGGATGAATGAGAATAACGTCAAGTAGGCAATGCGTCGCCTCAATCCATCGGTAGTTTCTCATAAGGAGCTCATAAATGAACGCCTTGACCTGCTTAATATCGGCGATAGTGGGCTTCGGACTACCCACCCAGTTTTGTAGGAGACTGTAGAAAATAGAAGTCCAGTCAGCCACGGCCCCATCCGAGACGGCAATAAATGACTGATAACTCCGGTCAATCCCGACGACAGGGACTTCCACGAACCAGTCCCGTACGCGGTGTGCGACAGGAATTTCGGAGGTCATCCACACGGAAATATCGCCCTCATTCTGTTCCAGGCAGGACTGCAAGAGTAGAACCGACTCCGAGCTCAACAGGTGGGCGTGATATAGGACGAGAATGCGCGCTCCGTGCCCCTGCTCACCGGCGAGAACCTGACTCCCCTTCCCCAGATTCATGAAAATGGGGCGAAGAACCTGCTTGTCCTGCATTGACATACGGGCGATATCAAGACCAATATGGACCAGGGAACTCTCATAGGTTATCTGACCGGACTCCGCCTCGGCCTCGCCCCCGTCTGCGCCCTCTTCTGTCCCCACCGTCGTTCCGCTGATGTTTTTGATTTGAATGGAGAAGGGGACCTTGCGATAATTCGCCAAAATCTGTATTTCCTTCATAAGAGCGGAGCGCTTTCCAACCCCAGACATTCCCCGCCAACATATATTTAGACTGTCAAGCCCACGGTTCATTATAACCCTTTCAAGGGATAGTTGGAGCGTCTTAAGTAACAGTGGCTTATGACCAAGGTCTAAGGCGTCCCGACTCTATCCCTTATAGGAACCTTCAAGGAAAATGGAATGGCTTATACCGATACAAACGTTCCAAGTTGACAAAGTACAGCTTGGAACACTTATTGAAACATCAAAACCAATGATGCCGCTCGCATACAAGGACGGTGAGAATAACTTCCCCTCCCTGTCACTCATTTTTCCACTCTTCCCTATAAAGAGTTTTGACCCCGCAACAGGTCGCCTTGTCCTTTCTTTAGCGGAATATCCCGCGATACTTACAAAGATGACGACACTACAGGAGACCCTCGTTTCAGCGGTAATACAGAACCATACGCACTGGTTCTCACAAAAGGAGACCATGCGTATTACTGACGCCCGCGCCGGATTCCAGTCCATGATACGCGGGTCCGAGTTACATCTGTATTGCCCCGTAAATTCCGATATCCAACAGACGGTTCCTTTTTATTCAGGAGGCGCCTGGAGTAAGCAGGGAATTCTCAAAGAGAAGTTGGAGCCGGGCACACGTATTCGGATTGCCATTCGTGTCCAGGGAATCTCCTTTCACATCCATCCCAGTTCGGGGACCTGGAGCGGAAAGTATCGCATTCAGCACAAAATCCTCGGAATCCTTTTATGAGGCATTAGGAGAGTTCCGAATCGTCAAAACGCTTATAGATATAAATGAAAGGAGGAAGCTCAAGTACATCATGGTTGATGTGAATTTCTGTGTAATATAGGGGTCCTTCGCAATAACGAACACCGAAATGATGAAAAAGGCGAAAACAATGGCGCACGCCATTCCAACTGCCGTACGTATGGCGCCGGCAACTTCCGAGCGAATATCCGGTGTTCCCGCGAATTGGAGGCTCGTATCCAGAAATCCCGAAAACACGATTCCTATCATTCCAAGAAATACGAGAGACAGCAGAATCGTCATATTCTTATCTTCACCTAAGCGCCCCTTCGCCGCCCCTGTAAATCCCGCTAATGCTACGCCGCCTACGATAGCCACAACAAGCATTCCAATTGTTACATTATTTGTTGTTAGCTGATCCGACATCCTACGATTAGCGAATATTTTTACCAATACGTCCTATGCTATTTACATAGGCATTTACACTACTCGGGCCCATTATCTGGGAACCTCTTGAGCTCACAATGGCATAAATTAAATATAATAATAAAAGAACAACCGACGGAATAAATACATAATTCCAATATTGAGACATATCTATTGTGCTCATTCTACTACAAGAGGTAGTGAAAATCAATGCGTTAGAGTATCCGAGCCTTATTAATCACAACTGAAATCGTGGTCATTAGGCAGAATTGTAAAATTAAAACAGAGGTGAAATAGTTGAACATCTGGGTATGTATGCCGTCATTTGTTCCGAGAATGTATAAGACCAGGGCCCCGCCCACTAATACAAGAGCGCTGGCCAATCCTACGAACCCCGTAATTCCCGCCGCCTGTGTCCCAGAGTCATCGGACAAAATCTGCCCTCGGATGATGTATATTAAGCCTGCTCCGAAAGTAAGTGTAATAAATGTATAAAGAATAAGAGCCGGTATGATGAGCGTCTTTCCGTAGAGACTGTTTTTTGTGATTAGACCGAATAATCCTACTACAAGTACGAGTCCTACTATAATAGCCCCTATCGTATATCCTAAATTTCCGGCGATACCCATCTTCCTATTTCAGTACTATATAAAACTTTTATATACTACGACATTAGAATGGTTAATTCCAAAAAAGAGTTTCCAATGCCTGGGCCCTCTCAATGCCATCCTAGCGTCGGATCCGAACGCCCCAAAATAGGCTGTTTGCCATTAGCTGTTCTCAAGTCCGCCGCGAAACATATAGGATTGGAGGCGGCCGATGATACTCTACGTGCGGAACTTGAAAAGGCGCTCCATGTGAAGCCTGGCCAAGAGCACAGCTTCTTAAAAAAGCTGCCGGTCTCCAAAGAAGAGCGCGATACTCTCCAAAAGAAGTACCTGCGTCCTCCAGCCCCCGCCTCCTGGAAGAAGGACCCCGACATGTGGCTTGACAGCGTGAATATCGCCGATGTCATGACACAATATGAACAGGCCTTTCCCAACTTTGATTTCATGGGGCCTTTCCCGATTGATTTCGCCGCCCCCAAGCCCGACCAGAAGGGTGGGACTCCTAGGTGCCTCATGGATGAAATCTGCGAGTTCCGTGTGAAGTCCGCCATTGAGAACAAAAAGGATATGCTGGGGGTCATTTACAATCTGGACCCCCATTACAAATCGGGCAGCCATTGGGTCGCAACCTTTGTGGATATGAAACGGAATCGCTGCCTCTATTTTGACTCCTACGGCCTGAAACCTCCGAAGCAGATTTTGACCTTTATGAGCTGGGTTTCCAAACAGGACCCCTCCAGAAAGATGCAGCTCATGTATAGTTCCCGCCGCATTCAATTCAAAAATACGGAGTGTGGGGTGTATTGCCTGTATTTCCTAATACGGATGATACAGGGCGATGAATTCGTGGATTTCGCACGAGCCACACCGAACGACCAGGGGATGTTAAAACTACGTTCCTGGATTTTTTCAACGTAGGGACCGCGCCCTTCGGATTTACACCAGATACAAGAAACTATATGTAAGATTAGAGAGGGTCCGATGGCAAATATTCCCACAACGGCAAAAGGACAGTTCTTTTCGCAAAAAAACGAAATGATGCTGCAGAATCTTTTAACGGATGACTTCAAGCGTCGTATTGGCAATGATTTGAATGACAAAGAGACAACTCGTCTGACGAAGACAATTGAGCATTACATGAAAAAGGTGTACGACGACCCCGCGAATTCCACGCGGCCGGTGCAGGTTCTCAATAAGGAAGTTCTGCAGGAGGTTGTCCCCGATTTCATGTCCTATATTCGGAGACAGTCGGCGCCCAGTGCCGATTCCGACCCCTTAAAAGGAAATGTGAGCAACCGCTTTGAACAGCTACAGACGGATCGCCAGAGTGGGCGTGCTGCAATGCCGGCCGCCCCGAACTTCCAGTTAAGCCTGGATGATTCTGATACGCCCTCTTCCATCAATCGCTATGAGGAGCTGAAGCGCCTAAGAGAGACGGAGGCGAGGCGCCTGGATGAGGCGCAGAACACACTTGCCCCCCTAAATGAGGACATGGTACGGAGAAACCAGTCCGATGACGATTTCCGTGGCGGCCTTCGCGATGCCTCCCAGCGGGATATGAACACTTTGGCACTCCGTGAGACGGAGCGGAACTCGCAGAAGTATCAAATGAATCAGCAGACTCCTGAAGTGCCCCCGGATCCTCGGTTCCTGTTTTTGGGCGATCAAGGAGTTCTACGAGGGCGCGGCCTTCCAATTCCGAATGCGAATCCCACGCTGTCGTTACCCGATACATTCCAGATGCGCGGCCCTCTTCCCCAGGACATTATTAAGCCGCAGAATGACATTGTGACCTACAGAGAGAACGAGTATAACCTGACAATCTACAGTGGCGACCGCGACTGGGTGAATAACACGCTGGAGAATCGCTACAATTTCAGCGTGAATTTTGACCCGGCGAACAATAGCCAGAGCTTCGGACTCTCGCCTTCCACCTACATCAAATTCAAGAACATCTCGCGCATTGAGATGGTGAAGGTGATTATGCCGACGGAAGGGCTGGATGTGATTTCGTTGAAGAGCAGCGCGACAGCCTATGATACGACGAAGATTATGAACGTCCTCTCCTTCCCCTATCTCCAGGTCCGCATTGATGAGCTGAATAACAATAACTATGGCACGAATGACGGGCTGAACAACTCGTTCGGAATTATAAGTTATGAAGCCTATTGGGCATCGGATAGCACCCTGAAAAACAAGGGATATACGCGGATGGTGCCGAAATTCATGAAGTGCCAGAAGATTTACCACCCGACACCGTTGAGCACCCTACAGAAGATGACGATTCATGTCCAGCGGCCTGATGGGAGCCTGGTCACATCGGCGGCGGATGCGTTGGATGTGAGTGGGGCGGTGCTGTCGTCTATGATTGCGTCCGCGGTAGCACCGGGTCCTGGTGTCGGGTTTGGCTGGATGAATTTGACAGCTACCACCGCTGTAAATTATGCAAATTCATCCTATATAGATTTATCTGGAGAATATATCTGGATTCAGACGAGTAGCTGGTTTTCGCAATTCGTGGTTACCCAGGGTGACCGAATTGTTCTGAAGAATTTGGCATATCCCTCTGGAATAACCTCTGCGACATCCTATGATTTTTTCAATTTCTTAACTCGGGCCACTGGGCATATTGTGGTGGATATTGGACAGGCTACGGTATCCTCTGATAGAAAAACAATGACCTTTGCCGATGGAGCGAACGGCTCTAACAAACTCGGCTACAGCAATTTCATCATTATACGAAACAATTTCGCGGACCCCTCCACTGGCGCCACCAGCGTTGTCGCTCTTAGCACGGCCCTGTTGGCGCAGATAAATCCGACTTCGTTGGCTCCGAGCACTCCTGGACCTGGATTCTCCACCGGTCGCCTACTGAATACGAACCACCAGATACAGATGGTGTTCCGTGTCATAACACGCGATATGGATTCTTCTACGCGGTTGCGGCCTGACAATATGTAGAGTGGGGGGATATTGATTCCAAGGCCTTATATCCGAGCAGCCAACGGCGGACTCGCCATAACTACCTTCGCTTTATGTAGCATCACTTGAAATCGCAATTCGGCGTCAATTGATTCTCTGAACGGCATAATTGTCTTTAACAATTTCCGTACGAATTCCATACGAAAGAGAATTGCCCCTGTAGGAAACGAATTTTCCGCCCTCTCCTCGGATTCCCCAATTAACCTAACACAGTCCCAAGTAGGCTCTTCAAGAATTTTCTGAAGATTCGGAAGAAATTGGCGATGAAGGGTTGTGCCAGACTCTAATACCAGAATTATCACCGAGTCGTCCAGGTTGGCAGCGGCCGCATGTTGAAAAACGGCCACGTAATTCAGAACGAGCGAAATTTCCTTCAACGATGCCGTACCAGATTTAAACGGAGGTATTGCCCCCCTATACAAATACGGATCATATACATTGAATATCGTTTCCGAAGAGAGTTCATCTTCCCACGTGGGGGCAATCACTTGGACCGACTCCTTTTCAATACCGCGCGAAAGAACTTGAGAGAAGATTTTCAAAAATCTGTCATGTTCTTTTTTTAGATTACAAATGATATATGTTTGAAACGGAGCCATTCTTACAGGTAAGTAAGGGCGGCAAGTTTAGACCATTAGATACATGTCTGTACTATTTGATTTAATTTGTATTTCATTTAATTGTAAATTCGCCTTGTTTTGTTTATTATTCTTTATGTTTCTACGAATGAGATATACACCGCCAACACAACAACACATTGCTACAAGACTATTCAGAGGGAGGAATACATAGAGATACACTAATAAATCGGGAGTCGCCACTTCTGTTACAGATGTAGGAGAATGAGTTATAGTTGCGGTAGGGGTAGAACTGGATGTGAGAGTGCTACTTTCTGTCGGAATTGAACTTTCACTTGCTACAGCGGATGTAGTATATATTGCGGTATAAGTGGCAGAAGCTGGTGCGGTGGCGGAGGCGGAGGCGGAGGAGGTCGCGGAGGCTGAGGAGGCCGCTGAGGAGGTCGCGGAGGCGGAGGAGGCCGCTGAGGAGGTCGCGGAGGCGGAGGAGGTCGCGGAGGCTGAGGAGGTCGCGGCCGCAGTTCCCGTAGGAATAGGATCGGGCGCCACATTTGTCGTAAAAGCACTGAGAGAGCTAATAGAACCCACCGCGTAATACCAAATGACACTTGACGAAGAACCAACGGCAATATTTCCTACAGGTAATACTATAGCATAAGAACCATCGGTAGGGGTTACAGTCGAAGGATCAAGAGATGACGGGGTTGTATTATATACATTAGAGAATAAACAGCACCCTGAATATGCCGTCATAACACCTGGTGTTTCAGAATACAACAGAGCCCCCTCATCCGTACCCGTAATCATAATGGCGTGAGAAGACTGGCTATTTGTCGTGACCGCAACGAAGGCACCCGTATCAAGATTGCCACGCGTCTTTATATTAGAATCCATTATACCAACAAAATCATCACGCGTCCCCGTCCACACCATCATATTATCTATGGTAGTCGCACCAGTGTTTATCACACGCATAGTAATTTTCACGAAACTATCCGTCGCCCCTAAGGAAAGCGTATTCTCAACAGTCACGGATTGCCCATTGATTGTATAGGTGCGACTTGCTACAATCTTACCATGACCCGTCGTCGTTATTGAATTACTGGCATCCACGATAAAGTTTGAATAATCCGTTACAGGAGATGTAGGCACCAATGAAGATAAATCAACTACGGTAGTTCCACTCCAATTCGGGCCACCCGTACCAGTTCCAATCGCAGTATCAAGACGGTATCCAGAAAAAGTAAGTTGATACCACTCATTACTTATATTAGAAAAATACCAAGGCTGTCCGATCATGCCCTGAGCGTTCACGGAGTTCTGGGCGCCCGTTCCAAATCGGAGGTTAGGATTGGAAAAAACGCAGAAGAGCACAGTACATCCCGTAGCACCGACTACGTCCAGTGCTAAAACGGAAGGAATCTGTAAAATTCCAGATAATCCGAGAAAGTTAATTAATAACCATACGAGCATAGAAAGTGTTTATACTGTATGTATGTGTATATACATATAGTATAGTGTATATACTTTAGACCAGAGCCAGCGGTGTTATTTGCCTAGTGCCCATTTTGAATGTTCGCGGGTCTATATTACGCACTAACCATTTTCACCGGCGGAGCCGGTCTCTCCTGGCCTGGTGCGGCTCCAGGCTTGACTCCTGTTGTACCCAGCAGTTTCGTCATACCTACGTCACCCTCGGCATACATCTCAAAACCGGTCACAGGCGCTTCAGGGTTGGCCCGAACATACTTCATTCTATAGGGCGAGCCCTTGAAATTCTGGAGGATGAAATTGGGAGCCTGTAACGTAGCTTGAGCCTGAGCGGCCACAGGAGCTCTCTCATGAATCACAAACTGCGCGGCAGACTCACTGATATCCGTATTCAGGTCAGGATGATACATGAAATCGCCCACCTTTCCAGGAAGAGTTAGACATTTGAACGTGCTATCCTTATTCTCCTGAATATTGAGCTCGCAATCCACCGCCGCCGCCTTCATCGTGGATTCCAGCGCATTCATAATGAGCTTCTTCCGTTCAGCGATAGCGAAAATGCGCTCATCCGTCGTCATAATATAGTCCATCGCCGTAGCAGAAATGGGCAAGTCAAGGGCGAGGGCATCCTTCCTCTCCACGCGATCCGCCTGGCGAATCGTCTCGTCAATTCTGGCCTCTCCCGATTTAGCGGCCTGGGCCTCCTGCGAAAACGCCGTCAAATATGTGTAAATACTGACATTGCGGTCGGCAGCCGGCAGGTCCAAATGCGAACCAATACGAATGGCGCGACCCTTGACCTGGCGTAAGCGCACGTCGTTCCAATACGGCTCCATGATATGAACGGCGCGGACATTCTTCAGCGAGATACCCTCAGCACCGGCGGAAGTTATACAGAAAACCCGACAGAGTTGCCCAATCTTGTTGTCCGTGTAATTGAGCTCTTCCAGGAGCGACTTCAGATTCTGGGGTAGCTCGTCCAGCTTCGCATTGAAAATGTCCAGGGAAAGACGGCGAATATCCTCGTCTTCTCCACCCGAGAAGGTGATATAGCGGAATTCCTTGCCAGGCCCCTTCCGCAAAGACGCCTCGGTTTTGGCGGAGAATTTCGGGCCCGTGGAAGAACTTATAATCTCAATCGGCGCGTAACCATTGACGTCCATGGCGATTTTGAAAATTCCGATGCCCTCCATATCCAGGAATTGCGAATAGACGAGGCTTGACCCTGAGGCGCCCTCTATCCGCTTGAACATCTCCACGAATTTCGGGGCATAGACGGAAAGACCCTCAGGCCCCGCCTTCATCTGGTCCCTGGCAAGAGTGCGGAGGCATTCCTTGGCCCGGTCAATTGCGGCGCGGTAGTCCTCTCCAGGTTTCTGGCCAGCCTTACAATCAGGCTGTAATTGGGCAGCCTTCTTGCTAAGAAGACCCGTCATTTCAAACTTTTTACGGGCCATAGTGGTGGTCTCGGACTCTATAGGCTCTGTTTCAGTAGATTCCACGATTATATTGTCCTCTTCACCGTCACCTCCACTCTGATCTACAACATCCTCCTCGCCTTCTCCAAGAATCTCATTCTCTAAGACACTATCCTCTGCCGCTGCCGCCGCTGCTTCCCCCTCATCGGCCTCGTCTTCCGCCTCAAGTTCCGGAAATTCCTCCGCATCCTTCGGTTTCATAGAATCAGGCGTCACATCCAAAATATCGCCCCCCACATTGCCAGAATCAGCCTCCTTCAGCTGCTCCGCCTTGGACTTCGGCCGAGGTCTCCGAACCGTCGGCGGAAAGGTGAAATTACACGCCTGGCGAGAAGCCATCTTGTAATTGCTCGTCTGGGCCCCCGTTCCCACCTCATAGACCTCCGCCCAAACCCCCGAAAGCTGTCCTCCAGCAGGACTCTTTTTCTTCTTCTCCGACGCAATCTCCGACTCTCTCGCCTCCACATACATCTTTTGACTATAGAGACTCATGGGTACGCGTATAACTTCATCCACCTTGATACTCGGCATGAGTTCGGCATTGCTCCCCTTGTAATATGATATGAGACCTGTCAACCGTTTAACAAGGACAATCTTATTCGGCCCATTTAGACCCGAGCTATCCGGGCTGATGAATTTCTCGCGGAAAACGTCCCCAAACGGCGGGAGAAGGGGTAGCGATTTCAGAACCGGTGCGCCCCGAATGACGAGACCAGCATCCGTCATCGTCTTTTGGAGGTCAGCCACAATGGCGTCAATCGGCGGGACATCCTCCTCCTCAGGAATCCGCTCCACGCCTTCCACCTGGGGCACTTTCCGAACTCCATAGGGGAGCAATGTACATAGGACACGCGTCCCGCCCCCTGTAGGGTCCTGCCAAGCCCTCACGAAATCTGTATAAGGAAAGGCCTCAATCACACCCACACACTCCTTCTGCGCTGCCGCGCCAACCTTGTCGACAGTCATCTCAATCGTAGGAATATAGCCATGTAGAATATTCATCAGAATTCCGAGTTCCTCGGGGAAGTTAATCAGTGGCGTGCCTGATAGCCCAACAATCTTGGAGTTTCTCGCATCCAGGAGAAGGCGATAGAAGGTATAGCCTCTCATATAGGTTTTTGAGCCCTGAGCGCACAGGGCGGGATTCCACTTATTCGGTGTGATTTCTTCAACAGGGATGAGACGGCGGAGACCCTTCATCTTAATCAGGTAGGGGTCGATCGTGCCCTGCATGAGACGAACCAGATTGTGAATTTCATCCACGATGATGACCGCGTCATCAAAGAAATCGGCATAGGGCTTCTTACAGGCGATGGCCTGGAGCTTCTTCGCCGAAATTCCGTTGTAGTTTATAAACCGAATACGGCCATACGGATTCTTTACAGGGTCCCAGACGAGGATGGAGAGAATCTGTTTGCGAATCTCCGTCTGCTGGTCGGCGGTCAGAGTGGAATAATTCGCCTCTGTTGTTCCCTTTCTGAAATCCGGTACCCAGATTGACTGAGCCGTCTTCAGATATTGCTCCGAAATTCCGAGAATACTCGTGGCGAAGAGGCGATTAATGGCATCCGAAACTTCCAGAGGAACCCAGAAGTTGGACAGACGATAGTGGCGAAATCCACAGAGACTCACCTCCTTCAGGAAATTCTTTCTCAGAGAAAAGGGCGTCATCACAATGATTTTCTTGTTCGCGGTGGAGAAGAGAGCCTCCGCGGTGGCAATGGCGGTACAGGTCTTACCGCTACCGAGTCCGTGGTAGGTCAGAATGCCACGGTAAGGACTCGCCTGGCGCATATATTCGCGAATGAATTTCTGATAGGGATATTTCTCTCCAGCGGGCGTGGCGACCTTGTCATCTCCCGTTTTCAACATGAACGATGCATAATTCTGTTTGATGAATCCGGAAAATCCACGGCGGGTTTCAGGAATGTAGGCGGCAGGAGCCTCCTTCTGCTCATAGGGATTCTTGCTCTCCTCCTCCTCAATGAGGGTAGCCATTTCTCGGAGATCGTCGGTGAATTCGTTTGTGGGGGCTTCTATGTTTTCAAAGGCATCCTTGACGAGACCCTCGACGGGCGGGGCGACGGGGGCTTCATCTAAAGGTATAGCAGTATCAGTCACTGCAGTAGCTATGCGAGCCTTCTGTAGCTCTACCAACGCCTCCTTCTTGGCCTTTTTCTCTTTGGCGGCCGCCGTTGCACTCTTGCTATATGTCGGATTCACAGGGGCGGCCGGTTTTCCGAACATGGATCCAACTGCCGTGGTGATTTTTACAGGCTCGACGCTGTCGCGTTTTTGTAAGACGGACTCTTTCAACTGTTCGGGAGCCTCTTCTACCTTTTTCTTATTACCTTTAAAAGAAAATCCTTTACCGGATATCATCTATTGACGCGCCGGATTATATTTTGGCCGAGCTAATCGCTTTGGCACTCTGGAGAACCACGAGGGCGAGGCGGCTCGCCTCCTGTTCGGCCTCCTTCTTGTTTCTGGCGCTTGAGCTCGCAACAACATGCCCCTTCGTATCCAGAACACCCATTGTGAAGACACGGTCGTGGCTCGGCCCCTCCTCGGCGACAACCTTGTATTTGGGCGGCTGGTGATACTCCGCCTGGAACCACCGAAGAAGCTGGTCCTTATAATTCGTATTCTTCGTAATGAGCTCTACAAAGTAAATGTGGCGCTCCAGGACATTGATGACGAAGGTCTGGACGGCTTGGAAGCCTGGCCCACCCTTTCCGAAAGAATAATACAGCGCCCCCAGCCAAGCCTCAAACATACTGCCGAGGAGGCGCAGATTCTGTCGGCCGTCGCAGACTTCTTCCACGTGGCGACTGATAATGAGCCATTTAGAGAAGCCGACCTTTTTTGCCAACTCTCCGAGACGGTCGTTATTCACAATCTCCGTTCTCAGGTTTGTCATGAAGCCCTCGCCCTGACCCGAGAAGCGCTCTTTCAGATAGGTCGCCACGACGGCGCTCAGGACACCGTCCCCCGCATATTCATATTCCTCATTGTCGGCGACTTGGAGAGGTAGGCAATTCTCAGGACGTTCAGCAAGAACCATGGGTTCATCCTGTTTCGTCCATACGTCGGATTTATCTACATAACTGGTGTGTACACAGGCCTGACGGAATAAGGAAGTATCGGAAAGGCGCTCTCCGATTCCATATTCATTTAGAATACGGTAGATTTCCTTTTCAGGAATGATTTTGTTTTTGTGATTCCACGGATTACAGAGTTTGGGAGCGCTCATCTTTACATAAATATCGCGTGGAATCTTTAGCCCGACGGATATTCTGGGAACTGTGTAGAGAGGTGATATGAGCGCTGAAGCGTCTCCAGAAAATGTAAAGTTAGAGGATAATCCTTTTAAAGAGGGTAGTTCTGCTTATGGAACGCCTGCTTTTGTGGTTCCTGCTTCTGCTCCTGCTCCTGCTAAACGCCGCGACTCCGTAAAAAAGGCGTTTGTACATCTCAAGGGGAAAATTCCCGATACAGTCTTCGTCATCGGCGAATCAGTACAGCTCAATGAAGAGGGATTCGTCGCCGTGAAAGATTCAGGCGTCGTATCATTCAAGGAGAATTATATGGAAGCTGGGGCCACTCCCCAAGAGATAGCAAACGCGAAAGTGGTCTTTGGGACGGTCTTTCATCCCAAGAGTGGATTCAAGGTAGATGACCCGAAACCCCCTTGTGGGGTAGGTGAATATCCCATTTTACATGAGGGACTTCAACGGCGGCTCCAGCATTTAAGAAAGGAACTTATCGCCCTTCACAAAAGAACAGGGGACAGTGTTATGACGCGCACAGCGGTAGAGCACACTCAGAAGTTGATTGCGGTAATAAATACAATCCACTCAAATATGGAGAAGAATCCTGGAGATTGTGTGAATTACGATCCTGAGAATCAGTATCTATCAACAGGTCTTACTGGCGTTGATGATGACTCTATAAAGGACTTGTATGCCACCTTTTCCTATTTAGTTCTCCAGCATTTGCGCCCTGGGGATGCTTCCGCCAAAAATAAACAGGGACAAGTATTAATCGATCCGACCAAATTTATACAATTATTAGTGGCAAACCAGGCGAATCCTGAGAAGGTACTGAATTACGCGAAAGATTTGCTGGAAGGAAACCCTGAAGATGCCCTGCCGACCGAGATTGCCTTGATTTTGGGCATGGACATTGATAAAATGATTAGCGATTCAAATGTGAAATTATTGACGCATCTTTCAAGCGAATTCGGAATTGGAGGGGATACGATAGAGGAAATTATCGTAAAAATCAAGGAGGAACTACAGAACTATTCAACACGTGTGGGAGAGTGTGGGCGGGAAAAGAGCATTTCTGAAGGAAAAATACGAGAGGCACATGATAACGCGGAGGAGCTTCAGAAGCGCATAGAACCATTAGAAAGAGAGGCAGATGTATTGAGTGAAAATTTAAGAAACACGCAAATTAAATGTAATGAGTCTGCCGCCACGAAAGATGATGCTTTACGAGAAATCACATTGAATTCGGCCGCAGAAATCGCAAGAATAAATGGAGAATTACGGCGCTTGGGAGAGGTAGAAATCCCAGATAGTGCGAGCCTGATAGCCGAATTGAAAACAGCGAGAGCGGAAGCGGAAGCGGCTCACGCGGAAGCGGAAGCGGCTCAAGCGGAAGCTGAGGCGGCTGCAGGGTCGGCTTTGAGTGGCGCGCAGGCGGCTCAAGCGGAAGCGGAAGCGGCGTCCGAGAGTTTTGAATCATTACAAAGGGGGCATTCGGAGGCAATTGGTGCAATTACTGGAGAGCATAGTGCAAAAATAGAGGAGCATAAAAGCGCCTGTAAGGCAGCGGCAGAGGCGGCGGCGGCAGCGGCAGAAGGAAGAATTGCACTGGCTGAAGCGATGATAGAGACGGTTGAAGCGGCAGCTACCGCAGCAGCCAGTGCGGCGGCGGCGGCACTGGCTGCTGTAGAAGCACGGGCGGCCGCTACAGAGGCGGCTTCAGCGGCAAATGCTGAACATAATGCAGAAAAAATCGCGAGATTAGCAGGAGAACTCGTCCAAAAGAATAGTAATTCTAGAGTCGCAGCCGCAGACGCCGCAAAAGATATTGAAATTGCTCATGCGGCTACAGCAACGGCGGAAGCGGCGCGCGCGGCGGCTGTAATCGCGGAGGCGGCTGCAACGGCGGCAGCAGCCGAAGAAATGCGCCTTCGCGAAGACGCTGATAAGGACCGTTTAGCAGCCGTGACATCGGCGGCAGCAGCGGCAACGGCCGCCGCAGCGTCAATTAGCCAAGCCGACGCGCGCACAACTGCTGCGGAAGCCGCTCTTACAGCCGCAAAAGGGGTTGCAGCGGGGGCAACTAGCGCTAAAGAGCATGCAGAAGCAGAGACTGCTCTAGCAAACGCCACAGTAGTCGCATTTCAAGCTCGTATGGAGGAATCTGAAAGTATGGCTGCGGCGGCGCGGACGGCGACCGAGGCGGCTAACGCGGCGGCTGAAAGACAAGAGGTCGCGGCAAGGGAAGCGACTTTGGCTGCAGCCGCCGCAGCTGCCACCCTAGCCGATGAAAGACAGGGGAGAAGTGATAATTCACAGAGAGCTACATCAGCGGCGACAGCGGCAGCAACGGCGGCCGCAACAACTCTTAAGAAAGTGACTGATGAAGCTAATGCCGCCGCCACCAGCGCCGCCACTGTATTAAATGCCGCAAGAGATGAGGCTACGCGGCGTGTAACTGAGGCGTTAAAAAGTCTTGAAACCGAAAGAAGTGGTAGAGCTGCGAATTCGGCTACAGCTTCTACTGCGGCTACTGCTGCTGCTGCTGTCGCCGAGAAACTTGCGGTAGCTGAACTAAAAGCCGCAAAGGCAGTGGTTGATTTAAATACTGCCGAGCGAACAAATGCACTTATCCTAAAGTCAAAACTGATGATGGAACTATTAGCACAAAGACAGGCGGCGGTAGCAGAAGCTGCTACCGCAAAAGCCGTCGCTGAAGCCACCGCTTTAAAAGCGGATAATCTTGTAAAAATGAAAAGTACAGAGGAGGCACAGGCCGCCGCGACGGCGGCACATACAGATTTAGAGAGAACTCGTGAATCTTCTAAAGCGGCGATTGCCGCGGCCGGCGCCGCTGCCGATGCTGCTGTAGCGAATTCTAACAAGGCTATCGCCGAAATGAAACAACAAGGGGATAACTTAGACGCAGCAGCCACTGCCAGACTTGAGGCAGTAAATAAAGAATTAAACGCTGCGAATGCTTCAAAGGCTCTTACAGCACAACAATTAAAGGCGGCCGAAGTACATTCGGCAGACTTGGCGGCCAGGCTTGCTGCTACAGAAAAAGCGGCAGCAGATGCAGTCACTGCCGCGGCGGATGCCGCCTCTGATGCCGCCGCCGTCGCCGCCGCCGAGATCCGAAAACTTGAGGAAAATGCGGCGGAGGCGGGCGCGGCGGCTCTAGCGGTGGCAAAAGCGGCAGCAGATACCGCGGCTACCACAATGCAAATGAATAGTGGAATCTCTGTTGGAGAAGAGTCACCCGAGGCAAAAGCCGCACGACTCGCCACACAGGAGCCTGATGGAGACGATGATGAAATACCCGCCGACCGACCCCGTGTGAAAAATATGATAGGGTTTATAGAAAATGGGCAGAAAAGACGTGCGGATGCCCTAAGTACAAGCAGAGAACAGGCATTACTTCGCAAACGCAGTCAAAGCGGTCTTTCAGGTGCTCGCCGGTGGCTGGGCGGTGGCGACCTAGAGCCCCTCCTTGAAAAACTCTGTAAAAAAATAGAGGCAATTCGCACAGCCTATATCAAGACTGTGAAGAATCTTCTAAAAACTCTAAAAGAGAAGGGGTATTCCGAAAAACGGCGCCCTATGACCGCCATCCCGAAGGTCTTAAATGAAGATGATATAGAAGATGCCCTGGACGCAATACTACATGATATACAGCATGGGGCATTGAAGAAGGCCATAAATGATTTGCCGGCCGCCGAGGACACTCTTACTAAAATGAAGCAGACTACCTCCGTACTGAATGACCTACATTCCACATTCAAAACAGCCAGTACGACGTTGAAAGGAGGGGCTCACCCTAAGCCGGCCCCGAAGTCGTCCCCCATACTACAGGATCTTCTGAGCCGATTCACATAAGCTGCCGCGGGTCTAAATATCTTCCTACCCAATGACAGAATGGCAACGGAAACAACCGAATCGCACCCCAATATAAACGTCGCTCTAAAGGCGAAATATGCCTTTTATTCTACGCTCATCTTCTTCCTAATTGCGAACCCCGAGACCTTCAAAATGACGCAGAAGGCCATTGGCAGAATCTTCTCGGTGGCGGATAACAGCGGTAGCCCGACCGCCCTAGGATTCTTCTTTCACACCGCCCTCTTTTTTCTGGTTCTCTGGGGAGCAATGCTCTTTCCGAAGGATGCCTAGCGACGTGTATATCTCCTTTTCCACGATAATCCAGGCCTCCTCAAGGGAGCTGCCCGCCGTCATCAAATCACATAAAATACTGGCTGCTTTCTGGCGATCTCCAAATCCCCAGGAAGGATCCACATACTCTGGCATCGCGATTTCCATCCACCGCCCTCTACGAAATACTAACATGTCACCTATCTCTAAATATATAACGTAGTATCTCCTTGAACCCTTTCCGGCTTGAGCGCCGGTATTCGGCTTGAGCGCCGGTATTCGGCTTGAGCGCCGGTATTCGGCTTGAGCGCCGGTATTCGGCTTGAGCGCCGGTATTCGGCTTGAGCGTTGGAATTCCCCAAGTAAAAACTATTCCGACCTTATAGAATCAGAAATGGTGAGCTGGAAGTTAATCATCTTGATAGTTGCTGTCGTTGCTGCCCTGGCCTATGTATCCAGCGAGGGATTCAAAGGAGCAAAACAGGGTTTCCAGAATCCGAACCAGAACACCTTCACAATGTACTATGCCGACTGGTGTGGCCACTGTAAGAAGATTAAGCCCGAGTTTGAGAATTTCATGAAGACTGGTCCGCTAACAGTGAATGGGACAACCTGCCAGATTCGCATGGTAAGCCCCGAGAAGGAACCTGGCGCGGCGGCGGGCAAACCGATCAAGGGATTCCCCACCTTCCTAATGGAGACGACAAATGGACAAATCATAGAATACCAGGGCGAGAGAACGACGCAGGGATTCTTGGAATTTATAAATAAGAATCTTTCCGGGGGAAACTCCAATTAATTTTATAATATTTCCTGGAGAAAACTCCAATTAATTTTATAATATATCAGGAGATTACCAAATGTCCTCTGCTGATTCCCCTCACTACATCGGCTGGAGAGAGGCACGCCTTGCGGGAATTAACAAGTACATTGCCGCTGGTTTTTTCAACGGCAAGAGCCTGTTAGAGATGGGATGCGGCGACGGCGGAATGGCTGCAAACTTTCTGGCGGCGGGAGCCAATGTGACGTGCGCCGATGCTCGCATTGACACCCTGAACTACGTGAAGGCCACCTATCCTACAATGGAGACTCTCCAGATTGATGCCGAAAAGGAGACGATTGTGAGCAACTTTGACGTTGTACATCATGCGGGAACCCTGTATCACCTAGGCGCGATTGAGAATCACATTGCGAATCTGGCGGCCGTATGTGGGGTCCTCATCCTGGAATCGGAGGTGATGGATTCCGATGATGCCGCGCTATTCACTCTTAACGACGAGAGTTATGGAGCTGACCAGGCCTTCAATGGCTTTGGAATTAGACCCACGGCGGCGTATGTTGAGAATCTGTTAACCACCCACGGATTCCAATTCACGCGCCTTGACGACCCGGTGTTCAACTTTGAATTCCACGAGTATGACTGGGTGGTTTCCAACAGTGGCATTTGGAGAAACGGATTGAGCCGTTTCTGGGTCTGCTGGAAGGGTGTTGGCTCGCCGCTGATTGAGGGCGTTGTGCCGCCGACGCCTACCAGACCGGCGGTATCTGCGTAGAATACTATGTTATTAACCTTTATTGATATTATTTAATAATAAATATCAATAAAAGCTTGGCAAAACCCCAAAAGCTGTAGGGGGTGATAGAAATTCCTGCCGCGCAGCGATACCTACTTTTTTGCCGAGCTTTTTTAAGCTTTTTTAAGCTTTTTGGAAAAAAGCTTGGCAAAAACCCAAAATTTGTAGAAAGGTCCTATAAACTTCCTGCGTCGCAGACCTTTAATTTTTTGCCAAGCTTTTTTCTAAAAAGCTTATTACTTCTTCCGCTTACTCGCCTCCTTCAGCGCATCCGAAAACGACACCGTCTTGTCCTTCGCCTTCATCTCCTTGTACACCTTCATCACCAAGATATTCCAGCTGGAAAGCTTGCGGGTTCCCTTGCGCTTGCTGGAGCGACGAGTCTTGGCCATTCTATACTCAAGGCAAAGAATATCTTCTGCTGGCCTTCAACGAGGCCGTCTTCAGAAATTCCAGTGCACTTTCCCTTCCTGCATCCATCAATATCTCCTTTTCTTCAGGAGTCGCCTCAAAATGAAGGGGGGAATTATTCTGGGGACGAACTACGATAATTCGGTGCGACCATTCCCTATACAGCCGTTCCTCCTGGTGATAATACGCAGAACTGTATAATTGTTTGAAGTAGTCCAGAATATTCGTAATCTTTACAGACTCCTTCTGAGTTTTACTTATATTGAAGGTTATCCCAATTGTTTCAGCCCGTTCGGAATTGGTCAATGTATGGAACGGGAAGTGCGCGATGATCCCCCCATCAACGAATAGGTCTCCCGAGAGGTCTTCAACCGGAGTGAAGATCATCGGAATTGACACGGAGGCCCGGACAGCGAATTTCATCGGAACGCCAGGAGTTTCTCTCGGGCTGAATTCTTTCAGAGAACATTTTGAAATTTCTGTGGCGAAAATTCGGAGAGAGGGCTGTCCCGGAAATTGTTTGGAGAATTCCTGGAAAGTAATTTCAGGAGAGAGTCCCTTCGCCCGAAGAAGAACTCCGAGTAATTTTTCTATATTCGCCCCGTTGTCAATTCCGTACGATTCAATAAACCCGAACATAATTTCCGGTTCCAAATTCTGAATTTGCGTGAAATTGAACACCGTAATTAGCGCCCGCAATTCCGAAAGAGTATATCCAATACAAATACAAAAGGCGAGAAAGGCACCGGCGCTCGTTCCAATATACTCACGGACACACTTCAGATACCCCCTCTCTTGAAGAACCTCCAGCGCCCCGATATGCGCAATTCCTAACATTGCCCCCCCTGAAAGAGCTATTCGCAGGGGCGGAATCATCCTTAGTCCTGTTGGATGTTTGCGGAGTTTGGCGGATACGCGCGATACGCGCACCCTCTGTAAAAAAGAGAACTGCCCTATGAACTAGGAATGATAGGAGGCGGAGGTCACTGGAATCTGGCCTCGCCCCCACTTGATAAAACCCCCCGCCTGGAGCCGAGAAATCTCTTTGAAAAACGGGCCAGTCGTGACAAGGCGAAACTCCGTGCCTACAATCAAATTCTCAATCAGATTCATACTCGCATTTATCATACATCACAAATCTCAGGGAATCAGAATTTCCTAACCTATACGGTTCCTCCCTTCGTTCTCGGACTCCCCTCCCTAGACCTGGAAGACTGTATCGTCTATATTGTCCATATGCTCCGTCAAACCGGATTCGTTGTTCGCTTCACCTATCCGAATCTCCTCTACATTTCCTGGAAACACTATGAAGCCGAGTACAATAGCCAACAGAATCCCATTGTTCAGGCAATGAATTCCAAGAAGAACGCCGAATCCACCAGCCGAAAGGGGAAGGAGGGCAAGCGCGGCGCAGGAGATACGTCCCAGAGCGTCACATTTGCTCCGTCACTTCAGATGATTGGCTCTAATCAGGCCCCGGCGCGATCAACGTTTGAGTACCGGCCACCCGACTCGTTGCTACAAAGCATGACGAAGCCTGTAACGGTTACGACCGCGGCGGCGAAGGGACTCGCTGGAGGCGGCGGCGGTTCTACGACGAATGTCCTGGCCGATTTATGGAATTTTCGGTAGCACTTCCAGAAACGGAATGGCGGCCACTGCCGCAAGCCTCACCCTTCCCGAGACCGCCGTTATAGCGAGTGAGGGGCTCCTTTCCCTTTATCCGATCCTTATAAAACTTGTCCCATCCAATCTGGCGACCCAGGTCTTCTCGCGCCTTCTCACCTTTGACTTGGGGGCAGCCGCCGCTGCATCTCCAAAAGATTGGGTAACTACCTGGGGTTCTACAGCCGCCATCAAACGCTCCCTCTTTCTTGGGGCAATTACTCTTACCCATATCTTCGTATCCTACATCGCCTTCTCCAGCCTTTCCGCGGGAACCGCCATGTCCCTCTTTTACACCTACCCGCTGTGGAACCTTCTCGGGGCGAGCATCCTATTCAAAGAGACTATCGATGCCGACAGTTACTGGCATATACTTATAGGAATCTTCGGGACCTTCCTCGTGAGTACGAAGGGAATCAAGGATGAAATTCGCGGCCTCGTCCAGAATCGCTATGGGATCGCCATAGGAGTTGCGGCGGCTCTCGCGGCCGCGCTCACCGAGTCGGCCATGTACTTCGCGGTTAAAACGAACGAGCAACAGAATCCCTGGAGCTCCACCTTGGAAATGTACGGTGGGGCTCTCGTCTGGCTCCTCCCGATTGTGGGAGCCGGCCTACTGAAAATCCAATATTCCTGGAGCATCTGGGTCCCGATTGTCCTTTTCAATCTAATCGTCGGATTCGCTGGATATAGTCTCCGTTTTTACAGTGTACCTCTTGTAAAAACGGAAATATTTGGACTGCTCTCCTTTGTGGGCGTTTTCACGGCTTTTCTATTCGGTTTCCTCTTCCTCGGCGAACGCCCTGGCGTGTGGAGTCTGGTAGGAGCGGCGCTGATTGCCTATGCTGCTAGCAAGATTGAAGAGCTTAAAAAAGAAGCCGGCTCTAAATAAATCTTCCGCTCTAGTAAATGAATATGGAACTTAACTCACCATATAAAATGAAGATGCCAATTAAATCACCGAATAAAACTCGCCGTTCTCTCAAGTGGGCCAATAACAAGGGGGGCAAATTGAGTAATACTCACGAATATGAACTGAATTCCAACAAACAAATGAGACGCTACACCGGAAATACACGGCGCTCCCCTTACAGCGTTAGAGGGGAGCAACTATGGAAGGGTGCGTTAGAGGGGAGAGTTCCCCAATACAACTCTCTGAGAAGTTTCCATAAAAAGGGGAAAAATCTTGAAAATGAAGTTGCGGAGGATACGATAAATATTAAGGACCTGGTAATAGAAAATGCCTTTCTGAAGAAGGCATTCAGCGAAGTTCTAGCGGAAAACACGGCGCTTTATAGGGAGATAGAGGAACTCAAGAGACGGTAAGCTTTTTGGAAAAAAGCTTGGCAAAAACCCAAAATTTGTAGAAAGGTCCTATAAACTTCCTGCGTCGCAGACCTTTAATTTTTTGCCAAGCTTTTTTCCAAAAAGCTTAAGTGTGTAACAGGACCCACAACCTCTTCGCCACCGCCGCCCCTACCTTCCTCTTCTCCGTTACAGGGAGTACGGCAAGTTCCACCTCCGAAAGCGCCAAAACACCCGTCAAGCTTTCAGACCCACCCTTTAATATAGCATCAGCCACTGTGGCACTTATACCTGGACATTGTTGAAGTATAAGTGAAGCAAATGTCCTCGGATCATCCTTATTCGTACTCTTCTTGACCGTGACACAATGAGCATAGTCCTTCTGCGCCCCGTCCTCTGCGACAAAGACCTTCGGGTCAGCCACAATCTGGTCCAGCAACGTCCTACATAACGTCGCGGTGGCGTCCAAGCAATCCGTATGAATCACTGAAACCGAATACCGAAGCTGTAGGCGATTCAGGAATTTCCTCAAGGTCGTCTCCGTGAATTTCCCCTGGATTCGGTCCATCATCCCTTCAATAATATAGAGTGGCCGGCCTCCCCGCTGTTGGCAGTAGGTGAGGAGCCGTGTCCGCTGCTCTCTGTAGCGCCCATCCAGAATTGACGCCTCCAAATCCGCCACCGTCTTGCGCTCTGCTACGATGCCACCTGTACATACATCCTCACCTGAGAGGCCAATCCAAATATCTCCCACGGGAAGAGCCCTGACGGAGATATTTGCTAAATGCGGGATAAGGTCCCGCTCTCTTGTATCACAGACCCACATTCTTATAGAATAAGTGGAGTCACGTCTTAGGCCTTACTGGCTACCACCAGTCCAATTCTGAGTAGCCCCCGTCGGAGCAAAGACGCGCTCCAGCCCAGGCGTCCAGGCCGTATACTGCCAAGGATTCGTACTCCCAGAGTTTCCAGTACCAAACCCATAAAACATGTCGCGGTTCTCGGTCGTCATATCATTCACAGCGGAAGGAACATCAATCGTGCCCTCACCCGCCGCCGCCACGGCCTGTTTGGACGCCGGTGCGCCCTCATCTTCATAGACCACCTTCTCATTTTTCCGGCGCGTTCCAATAATCTCATAGACATTTGTACCCTCCTTGTGTTTCACATCCGCGATGAGACCCTTCGCATCGTACAGTTTCTTGATTAGCCGCTTGGCATCACGGTCATCATAGGTCGCTCCCTTGGGGGGGAAATCCGGCTTATAAGTCTGTAGAATCTTCCGCTCTTCCTTCTCTACCGCCGACATATCGGGAGGAGACATCGTAGAGCCGCTGATATTCTGATAGGGCTTGGCATCATCGGGAACATCCTGTGTGGCGTTCTGGAAAGACTCCTGGAGACCCGCCTGGAATTGCGAAGAAGACGGCGGGTGCGTCGTCCAGTGCATCGGATACTGGCTCATCAGTTTCTGGCGCAAACTCTTGGACATCGCCGTATTGGATTCATTGGCATAGACCAGATTGTGTTCATAGTCGTCCAGGTCATTTATAGGGTTCTGTTCGTAGGGTGTCTCCAGAGTGGTCAATTGAACTTCGCCCTTGGACGGTGTTATAATCATTTCAGAACTGTTATTTGTGCTGCTGTCATCTTCTAGCTGCGTTCTTCTGGGGACAGGATTATGGGGCGAAACAGGTTCGCTTCCAGCTACAGGTTCGCTTCCAGCTACAGAGCCTCCCCGAAAATACTCATTAAGATATGCCCGATTATTAACGTAAAAAAACACGTAGGCGATTGAACAGGCCGTGATTAGTCCCAAGAAAATATGTACAAAACGCGTATATATTATATTTTCCGCCATTATGGTTCCTTTCCTAGTATAGATATATATTCTTGTGTCAAGAATAGGAACAATGCCCGCCAAAAAATCAAAACGTGTAAAGTCTGTAAAGTCTGTAAAAAAGCGGGGGTCCAACAGCATTGATGTGCGCAGCGCAGAGGATGTTCCCGCTCTAAACGACATTTTGGGAAAGAATAAAATGGTCGCTGTTCTCATCTACGCGGACTATTGCGGCCATTGCCACACGTATATGGACAATGTTTGGAATGGCCTGGTTTCCAACAAGGGGAGAAAGCACGGAATGGCCAGTATTCACTACGACCAGCTTGAGAAGACTCCCTTGGCAAGTACGAAGGTGTCCGGATACCCTACCGTGCTACTCCTCGGGGAAAATAATACACCCATCAAATTCAAGAATAAGGAAACCGGCGAAGAGGAGATTGAATATCCTGAATCAAGAAACAAGGATATGATGGAGAAGATTCTGAATACGGAAGAGCCGGGCACCATTTTAGAATCAGTTGGATCGGAACCGAATACAAATGATACGCTGGAACTCAGCAAAGATTCCTCGGCATCCCGCAAACTTTCCAACATGGCCGATGCGAATGTGGTCATTGAATCAATAGAGAAAGGGCGCCCGAGCGTAAAACCTAAAAAGGGGGCGTCAGTCCCGAACTACAAGGAGGACATGTTGAACTCGCAGAATAAGTCGGATAGCCTGACGTTTATGAATAATTCTGGAGAAGAGCCGACTTCGGGTAAGGGGGTAAGCGGAGGCGGGAGCATTAAAGGAGGTGCCCTATACCATTCCCTCCTGGAGAGCGTTATGAAACCGAAGAAATATACGAAAAAGCGGAAGCATTCCGTAAGCTTTTTGGGAAAAAGCTTGGCAAAAACCCAAAAGCGGTAGGGAGTGGTAGAACTTCCTGCCGCGCAGTAGATGCGATATCATCACAGCAGTTTTCTGCCGCGCAGTAGATGCGATATCATCACAGCAGTTTTCTGCCGCGCAGGAGATGCGATATCATCACAGCAGTTT
>Ga0114951_10001872_pt1 | contig 24950 bp, 26 predicted proteins | sample AM7aDNAmetaG_FD_88677 | JGI IMG/M metagenome (GOLD analysis project Ga0114951, IMG submission 88677) | Freshwater microbial communities from Finland to study Microbial Dark Matter (Phase II) - AM7a DNA metaG | ecosystem: Environmental > Aquatic > Freshwater > Lake | place: Finland: Lake Alinen... | reverse complement strand
CATATATACCTAATTTTATTTTAATCATTGATTTAATGATCTCTTTCTTATTAATCCATTCGTCTTCAAATATGTGAATAAGTTCAATGCCTAGTTTTTCACATTCTTCTGTTTTATTTAGATGATAATTATTTGTTACAAATAAATTTGAATGCCAATATAATCCGTCAAATTCAACGCCCAATTTATTTGGTTCAATATAAATGTCAATTTCTTTTCTGTTTAATATTTTTCTGCTTCCTATAACATATTTAATATTTAACGAATTTAAAAAAAATTGTATTTCTAATTCATATGTGGAACGTATTGATTTTAATGGCAATAATTTGGTTGATATTTCAAATCCGTCATTAAGTCTATTTGAAAATAGCTTTCTATTTCCTTCAAAAATATGACCATCAGGATGTATTATTTTTAGTGTGGTTTTATTTGTTTCAATTATATTATATCCATGTTTTTTAAATTTTTCAACAATTTTTTTATTCATTGTTTCCCATCTTTTTGCTTTAAATTTATCATATTTTAAAACCGAGTCTACTCCATATTTTTCAATATTTGTTATTTTAGTTCTTTCAACTCTTAATTTACTACGATTTTTACATTCTTTTGAACAATTTTTTAAATAACCTTCTGTGAAAACTCCTCTCCATTTAATTGATTTACCACAATTATCACACTTAGGAATTTCAGTAATATCATAAAGATAATTATAAAGTTTTTGTGTAAACGGAAAATCAATATCAAAAAATTTATTATTGTATTCATTTATTTTACCAGCCAAACCAATTATATGTTTTTTCACATATTTTTCTCTGGTTTTATATCCTGACTGATTATCTTTAATAAAATATTCTATTAATTCTTTTTTATTTTCTTCCATATACTTTAAAATGTAAAGATATTAATTAATTTTTATTATTTGCAGTATTTATATAAAAATAATTATAAAACAATAAAAATTAATAATAAATACTATGGCAAATGAAATGGTAAGGGGAATTCCCTTTGAATATGAACCTAAGAGGGTAAATAGATTTTTCGCAGAATTTGCGGATGATTTGGGTATAGAAGTTTGGAAGGTACAAAAATTTAAAAGACCTTCGATGAAAATAAATTCGGTTGAAATTCCGTTTATGAACGAAAAAAACTATGTTTCGGGTAGATATTTTTGGGATACAATGAGTATAACATTCCTTGATCCAATCGGTCCATCTTCGTCACAGCAACTTATGGAGTGGGTTCGTTTACATGCAGAATCATTGACAGGTAGAATGGGATATAAGGCTGGTTATGCGAAAAATATTCTTTTAAAAGCATTAGACCCTGCAGGTATCGAAGTCGAAAAATGGTTTTTGGAGCAATGCATGATTACATCAATTGATTTTGGCGAGAATGATTACGGAACTGATGATTTAACAAACATAGTTTTAGAAATACAACCTTACAGATGTATTCTTAACATGTAAAATTAGATTATTTATTTTTACTTAATAATGTCACAAATTTAGTATATTTTTGTGACATTATTTATATAATATATGACTAAAGAAGAAGCAAAAATATATTTCTTTATTGATAATAAATGCGGTTGTAAAACTACTGAAAAATGGTTATCTAAAAATCAAATTGAATTATATTTACAAATAATAAATAATTCAATTAGAAAAGAAATACCATTTAAAGAAAAGATTTGGTTGTTTATAAATGATCTACAAAATGTTCCTATATGTCCAAACTGTGGAAAATATCTAAAATTTGTTGAAACATTAGCGAAAGGGCATAATAAATATTGTTCAATTGATTGTTTAAATAGTTCCGAAGAGCATAAAAGCCAAGTTATATTATTTAATCGAAAGAAATATGGTGTTGATAGTCATAATCAAGTAAATATTATTAAAGAAAAGAAAATCATATATTAATAAGTTTGGTGTCGATAGTCCAATGAAAAATGAAGAAATAAAAAAGAAATTTAAAAACAGTTTGATTAAGACATACGGTGTTGATAGTCCAATGAAATCAACAGAAATAAAAGATAATTGTCAAAAAGCAATAATAAAAAAATATGGTGTTTCTAACATTAACGATATTCCACATGTAATTGAAAACAGAATAAAATCATCTGAAAACGGCACTGCAACAAATATAAAAAGAATGCTTAATAAAATTACAGATGATAATATTATTTTTATTAAACATGATTATAATTCCAATTTATATCATTTTCATTGTAAAACTTGTAACGATGATTTTTCAATTAGTAATAAACTTTTAATTTCGAGAATTGTTAATAAATATAAAATATGTACTAAATGTAATAAATTAAAATCATATTCGTCTATTTTAGATAATATTATATTAATGTTAAAAAAACATAATATCAACTATATTTTAAATAATCGAACAATTTTACATGGAAAAGAAATTGATATTTATTTACCTGACTTTAAATTAGGTATTGAAATTGACGGTTTATTTTGGCATTCAGAAAAATTTAAAAACAAACATTATCATTTAAATAAAACCATATTATCTAAAGAAAATGACGTTAAATTAATTCACATATTTGAAGATGAAATTATAAATAAATATGATTGCATTTTAAATCTAATTAAATCTAAATTAGATATTTTAGAAATAGAGATAAATGCAAGTGATTGTAATATTAAAAAAATAATTGATATTGACCTTATTAATAATTTTTTTAAAACAAATCATTTACTTGGTTGTACTACTTCAACATTAAATTTCGGATTATATTATAACAAGGAATTGATATCAATAATGTCATTAATTAATAAAAATGCCGACAACTATAAAATAATTAGATTTGCGAATAAACTTAATTATAAAATTAATAAGGCGGAAGAAAACATAATTAGTTATTTTATTGATAATTATAATCCTAAATCAATAATTTATTATTCTAATAGAAGATATGACGATGAAGATCAATATATAAAATTAGGTTTTAATTTAATAAAAAAGATAAAACCTAATTATTTTTATTTTGAAACTAATGAAATAAATAGAATGTTTCGTTCACCAAAAAATAAAATTAGATACGAAAAAATTAAAAGTATTTATAAAATCTATGATTGCGGTGCAAATAAATATGAATTAATTTTATAATTCATTTAATCTGTTTTCCATAATTATTTTTGCATAGTACTCTCTATTTCTGGTTGGAATTACTTTATAATTATCATTTCTATGCGAAAACCAGACTAAATAAGATTGTCCTAGTTTAATTGGAATATTTCTTTCAATAATTTGCTTATACATTTCCAATTGTATTGAATATATTTCCATGTCACAATCTTCTAGAGTAAATAAATCATTCAATAAATGTCTTTCCTTGCAATCTAATGTTAAATCTTTGTTTGTTTTATAATCCCATACCTGAAATTCTTTTCTTTTTACATTATAGAATAGCATATCTAACATACCACCAATTTGATATTCTTTATCATAAACAACATATTCTGCACGTATTGGAATTAGTTTACCTTTTACATCATTATAAAAATTATCAACATGTTTTTTTGTTATCTCATATTCTTTTAATACAGGATCAAAACCAAATTCATTTAATATTAATTCTTTTGGATATTCGTATTTTTTATTTTGAAAAAGATTTTCAGCATAATCATGAATGGCAGAACCTTTGATTGTTCCCTTTTTATTAATAAAATTCCATGCCCTTAATACTTCATTTGGTTTTATATTAAATTGTTTCCCTTTTATATTAGACCAATATTCTCCATTGAATTCTGGTTGATATTTGTGAATTAAGGTAGTAACAGAAATTAATTCTTTATTATCAATGTAATATTTATGCGGTTCATCATAAAACGTAACATTATTAAACGCAGTAAAAATTTCTGATGGTATTGTGAACATTTTAAATTTTTAAAAAGCAAAGATATATAAAATTTAATTTATTACAATATTTTTCTGCAACATACCGTCTAAATTAATTTTTTCCAAGTCACTTATGATAGCATCTTTATCTGCAGGTAGATTTGAATAGCCATGAATATGTGCAATTATTGCTGTTCTAAATTTTTCCAATATTTCCTTAACAACATCACCTCTTACCATTGGGTGTCCTTCATCGAATATTCTTTCTCTGTCTTTTGCTTCTACTCTTGCTGCTTTAAACTGTGGATTTCCATTGTGTGAAATTAATGCTATTTTATCGCTGGTTATAACTGTACTGCTTTGATATCCATTATCACCGTTTTCAAAAACCAATGATATTTCTGCAGGATTTTTTGTGTTTAATTTTAAAATATTATCATTTTCATGTTTACCTGCACGAATATGTACTTCATTAATTCTTAATATAACATCGGTATTAACTTTGCCTATTATCGCTACGTCTGTTTTAAGAGGAAATACGCCACTTGCATCTGGATAGGTACTAGGTGCTGGTTCTGGTACAGTAAGTCCTAAATTTGTGGTTGAAAGTGCCGTATAAATAGTATCAAAGCCTATCTTTTGTGGCTGTGATATTACACTTCCCATCCAAAATCTGCTTCGTTCTGGATATTTAATATTTTCTATGAAAATTCTTACTATTTCGCCAACTTGTGGATATAAATGAAAAAATTTAGGCAATAAAGGATAACACCAAGGTAAATTATCATTTAAAGTATTATTATCAAAACCTTGAATTCTTGCTTTTATTCTTCCACCATCGGTTTCATCTTCTATTGAAATTACTTCAGCATAATAAATCGTTCTGGTTATTTCATAAGTACTCCCTTGCGGTTTATACGGATTAATTGATGTTTGTAGAATGGGTTTTTCGTATGCCATAATATTATTTATAAATCAATTTATAAATACTTATAATATGATAATTAACAATATTACCTATTGTTTATTTCTTCAATTAAATCAATGTATTTTTCTTCAAGTTTATTAATTATAATTTCTTTTTCGCTAATTTTCTTTACAATTTCCTCAATCTCAAAAGTATAATTAATAATTTCTTGTTTTATAATATCATGATTATTTTCAGTATCCTTAATTATTTTAAGTAATTCTGTTGGTGTATATTTTGATAGTTCTTCCATAATTTTATTGTATTACTCCGTAACCCTTTGAAAATATTATAGTTGAACCAAATACTGTAACAGGTCCTGTTGGTGAAATACCTGCAGCCGTTAATGTAATTCCGGGTGGTATTGCAACAGTAATAATTGATTCTTCTTGTAATGCTTTTATAATTTCTTCAATTCTGATTCTTTCCATTATTTCATCAGGACTAATTTGACCAGACGGTAAAACACCAACAGGTAAACCTGCTTCTCCTTTTCTAGCAATAATTCTGGATGCTATTTTTGTTGGCGATAATCCTGTACGTAAAGGTACACCAACAAGAATTAATGGAGTTGGTACGGGTGGCGGTCCACCTACCGAAGAGAGACTTAATATTTTATCAAATCCTGCAATTATCGCATTAATATTACTAAAATCTATTGGCATTTTATGTTGAATTTAAATAATTACTTATTGGTGTTAGACTTTTTATTATATTTATGTATTGATTAATTTTTTCTTTTATAATTTTTTTGATTACTGGCGTTATTAACTTAATTAAATAGGAAACAGCCAGATTAAATATAAATTCTGCTATCATTTTAAGTATTTCTTTTGCCATGCATTTAATCATTATGGCAAAATCTTTCATATCATTAACGGCTTCTTGAATTAAGACCTGACCATTATTATTAATAGAACTCAATATACCGAGTAATATTCTAATTTGTGGCGATTGAATTGTAAAATGTAACATTTGATTTAAAAATAATTTAATTAGTTTTTGAAAAAATCCATCAGTAACTGTTTGTTTATTTTTTTCGGTTGTTATTGTATTTCCAGTTGTACTTTCATTAATTGTCGAAGCAATTGCATTACTAATAACAAATGGGTCTGTTGATCCAGACACTACAGTAATTAAATTAGTTAATGAATTAAATGATAATGATACTGGCATTAAACCACAACATAAATCGTAATAAACAATGCCATTAGCTAAATCATTTGCTTGTTTAAGTAATTCATTATTATCTTTTGGTAATATTGTAAATGGATCATCAATATTATTTAATACCTGATCCAATATTTTTTGAATTTTTAAATCATCTAGTACTTGTTCGGGTGTTTTATTATTTTTCTTTGAAAAAACACCATAGATTGCATCTGTTATTGAAGTTAGCAATTCATTTTTATTAATTATTTCAGTTTTATCAATATAATCTGTGAAAAAATCACCTATTTTGGTAGAACTTGTTGGTTTAATATTAAATTTATCTGTATTGTCAAGATATTTAATACTCATATTAAGAAAAGGAACATCAGTACCTGCTTTAACAATTGCATCATGTGCTTTTTTATCGAAAGTATCAATAGTACCATTATATATTAATTGTCCACTATCAGATGTTGGGGCGATTTTCAATTTACCTTTAATGTCAATATCTTTTGCTTTAACATAAATTCCATTTGTGACAAAATCAGTTGGTAATGGTTTATCTGCATTAAATTGAATAAATTGTTTTTTTAGTGCTGTTTTAATTTTTTGTTCAGAACTGTCAATTAATTTTGTAAACATTCCACCAATTAATTCGTTTAATGCTTCAGTGCCTGCAATTGTTTTTAAAACATCCAATAAATAAGATACAATATCTTCTTTATTATTTATTGATGGATATAGGTCACCCCACTTAGGAGAATTGGTTTGTTCGTTAAACGAAGTATATGAACCAATTGTAGTAAAAACTTTTCTTTTATCATCAACTAATCCCATTATTTATTTTTTGTTTTTTCTCTTTTTTCACGTTCTTTTAAAACTAAATCCAATAAATCGTTTCTTTTATCTGTGGTTATTTCTTCATTTCCATCTGATTTAGAACTTTCATTGTTATTATTACCTGTTTTTACATCAAAAACAACTTCCTTTAAATATTTTAAAAGCATAATTTTTTGATCTTGGTTTTTTGCTTCTGCTGCAATTAATTTAACTATTTGATCACCAAACGCAGCAATTTCTCCACTTTCTTTTACCTTGGTTTCCCATTTACTAAAAAGTCTGGTAATTTTTGCTTTATTGTTACAGGTATCAATATAAACTTCCTGAAGAAGTTTATTAACACTTTCTTCATCAAATTTTAATTTTTTTCTTTGTGGTCGCATGGTTTGTTTATATTATTTTAATTGTAATTTAACTATAAATAGTTTTATAATTAAAAAATACTAATCTTCAATACAACCTATTTTTTCAATGAAGTATATTTCTTTAAATGGTTTAATTGCTATTCTGATTTCTTTTGTTGACAAGTTTGTTTGTTCTTTTAAAAAAAGTAGAATTTTATTTTTAGCAAATTTATTGGTAACTCTTTTATTGTATTTGCCATCTGGAGTATCTTCCAGAAATAAAACATGCCAGTTTTTTAATATATTTATAATTGCATCGCCAACAATTATTTCATTTTTTTTGATTTGTGGATCATTATCAATTTTATTTTCTATTTCACAAATTACATCTACAATTAGTTTATCGAGACGATTTTGACTTTCAACTTCCATCTCATATTGATATTCAAATTTTTCATCAATTTCATCAGCATAATCATCAAACGATAAATTAGTTTTTTTCTCTTTATAAGATGTTTTACTATGATCTTTATAATAATTACGAATTATTGTCTGGCAATAACTAAATGCTTTGGTTTTATTACCAGACTTTCCAATTTTATTAGGATCGAACTTAACCATGTGTTCAATTAAATGAGTTAATGCGTTTTCTTCAACTTCATGAATATCATAGTTTCCAATATGTATTGGATATTTTCTTAATATGGATTCAATCATTTTACGAAATGGCTCAATTAAAATTTCATTATAAATTCTATCTTTCTCACTTTTTGAATTAGTGTTTATATATTCTAAAACAGCCTGTTCTTCTCTTTCAGCAAAATATGGTTCATTTGTTTCATTTTGTTTCATTTAGAATAATATCAAAATAAATATTATTTTTACATTTTACTTGCCAAGTCTTGTTATATCAATAACTCTATCGTTCATAAAATTTGCTTCATTAACAGCAGTTTCAAACCAAAATTTTCTGTCATTTACTGGAATTGTTTTTGAATAAATATCAAATAAACTATTTTCTCGTTTGGCAAGATGTTTATATACAATTTTAGGAATTGAATATATTTTACATGCATTATTTATTGCTCTAAGTAAAAATTCATACATGAAAGTCATTTTAATATTTGATTTATATCCACCAATATTTTTAAATTCTGATTTTTTTATTGCAGCACCTGATAATTTAAAATCGGTATATTGTTTTAATGCATTGGCATTTAAATATCCCATTTCACCGTTTTCTCCAACAAATTGTTGTGACCAGACAGTTTCATTGGTTAATTTAAGTCCTTCATTTTTTTCGTTTACTTCTACCATCATTGTTAGAAATACATCAATTTCTGGATAAGATTCAATATATTTATTCACGTTTTTTGTATATGTTGGACTAAGTTCATCGTCAAATTCAAGCACACTAAAATAATTAGTAGTTACTGACTCAACAGCAAGATTAATTTGTGATTGGTAATCGGTTTTACCTTCATTTATGACATAATTAATGTCAATATCAACATACATATATGATTTTAATTTTTCATCAATTTCGGGAGGATAAACAAGAATTAATTTGGGTTTATCTTCGACATTATGTTCTTGCTTAGAGATTGATTCAATTGCTTTATCTAAATATTCAGAAACCTTTTCATCATATTCATGTATTGGAATTATTATTGTAATATTATTCATTTTAAATTTTATTATATTATATTATTTTTGTTCAACAGGTTGCTGGATTGCACCATTAAATAATTCAATTCTTTGATTGATAAATTCTTGATAAATTTCTACAAGTCTAATTTCGGATGCTTCCTGATTATATTTAGACAATAATTTATCCATTGAATCATATAATTCGGGAGGAATACTATCATCTAAAAATTTAACGAGAACTTCACCAATTAATACAGGTAGGTCATAGAAACTATCAGTCCAAACTCCACCGCCATCAATAGTTTTAACAATATCATTATTTTCATCTCTTTCAATCATATATTCAGGCATAATATCTGGTTTTAAACAGATTGGAATAACACCAGATTTCATACATTCCAATGGAAATGTGCCAAACGATGCAATTCTATCTACCCAAACAGCAGCGAAATTACCTTGCAATCTTTTTGCAAAATCAACTCTACGCATTGCTTGTGGTGGTTTACTTTTTGTTAACATTGGGTCAAAAGTCACCCAATTGTATTGAGGATTTCTAGCAAAAAATAGTTTAACCAATTTTGAAATTTCATTAGCATTACGACCAATGATTGAAATAATTGGTTTTTGAGGAATTTTTGATTTTTCAAAATATTCTGGAATACCAACATCATATGTTTTAATATTGAATTTACGTCCATAAAATGATTCCATCCATTCTTTTAGTGTTAAAGAAGTGGTAATAATATCATGAATATCAAATGATGACCAATCTGTTCCCGGTATTAATGAATTTATCATATAATCAACAGATTGCAATAATCCTATTCTGAGACATGGTAAATTTTTTGTTTGTTCCATTACGTTTGAATAAACCTCTGGAATAATCATAATGTCTTCAGGTCCTACCGTAAGTTTAGGATCACTCATAGACATATGCTTATGATTAGTAAGTTCTTTTTCAACCCAAATAGGAACAACATAATCACCTCTTTCAACCAATATTAAAACATCATATCCCATATTTTTTACTACAGTAGCATGAAAATAAATTTCATATACACTTGCTGTAGGACTTTGCGATTCAGGTACACAAAACAAGAATTTTGATTTCTTATTTGTTATTTTATCTAATGCAATTTTAACTTTTTCTATTTTTTCTAACTCAGTTTGTTGAACTGATTGTGTATTTAAATTTTCACTCATTTTTATTTATTTTTATATTTAATTATTTTTTCAAATTCTTCATTATTTGTTAAATCGTTAATTTGTAATACCTCTAAAGAGCCTGCTTTTATTTTTTCATTATATGGTCTTTTTAGTTTAATTAATCTTTTGCCCCAAGGAGCACCTAATAATAATAATTCAGGATCGGTTGTAATTAAAACATCAATATCATCCCACATATCAATTGCTTTATTAACAAAGCATATATTTTTAAATCTAGCAGTCATTTTACTTAAAAAGAATAATGTTGATGGAATACTGAAACGATTTTCTACGGAAAATAAAGTAAAATCAGAATGTTCACCATATTTTAAATAAAATTTATTAACATCGAAATCCATACCTTTATACATAATAGGTGCAGAACCGTGAATTTCATATACAAAATCTTCATACATAAATCTATTATATACTTGTTTTGCAGTTAATTTATTTTCAACAGGTAATTTAAATAAAAAGGCATCTGCAGGTGCTTCACCCAATTTTTCATCGTGTTGATAATCCAAAGGATTAATATCTTCTGGCATATCCTCTGGTTCTTTTAATTCCTTTTCAATTTCTGTTACATCTTTCCATTTATATTCTTTAAATAAATCATATACATAGAACTGTTCTGGAATTCCTTCTTCACCGAATTCTTGGGCATAGAATCTATTAAATTGCAAGCATTTTGCTCGAAATACTTCATTAATATCGATTCCAATTTTTAATTTTTTATTCATAGTAATTGTCTTTTTGAAATATCATATTAATTTTATTTGTTAAGTTATTTTTATAAATGAATTTACATCCACCTCCGTATTTTTTATTAAATTCAGATATTGATTTAATATTATTTTCGTATATTATTTCTTTAATCATATCAAAACTCCATTTAATTTTAGTTGTTTTATTAAGATTATCACATAAATATTCTAATTTATGTTTTTTTATATATTTATAACAACTATTATTTTCATTTATAAAATCAGAATAATTATTATATTGTTTAATTATATTTGTAATACTATCAATATTCCAATAATTTTTGTTTTTAACTAAATTATCACATAAATATTCTAATTTATGCGCCTTTATATATTTGTAACAGGAATTGTTTTCATTTATAAAATCAGAATAATTTTTATACTTATTTATTACTTTAATAATACTATCAATATTCCAATTTATTTTATTTCTAATTAAATTACTCGTATAATAATCTAGTTGTTTACTATTAGCAAGTTTTATATATAAAATATATTCATTTTTTCTAAAATCAGAAAAATATATATATTTTCCTATTATATTTTTAATATCTTCAACATTAATTATATTATTTTTAATTTTTTGATATAGAATATTATTATCTATATATAAAATATCATCAGAATTAATTTGTAAATTACTGACATCATTAATTAATTTTAAGTTATCTATTAATTGATTTTTAATATCAATACAATAATTTTTACTATATTCTTTTATAATAATTAAATTAATATTATTTTCATTACATAATTTAATTTTAATATCGTCAGAATAATTATTTTTATGCCAATATTTTCCATTATATTCAAAACCCAAATTGAAATCTTTTATAAAAATATCGATTTCATATGGCTTAATAATACTTCGATCATTATATTTAATGTCATTATTTAAAAATATTATTTTTAACATTTCAAACAATAATAATTGTGGCGTACTATATTTTTTAGTAAACATATGCATGCAAACAGAATCTAATATTTTTTGTTTACAACAAATTGCATATGCTCTACTATCATTTTTTTGAAATTCATATCTTGTTTTATATTTTAATGCAATTTTTTTCAAATCTTCGTTTGTTAGATTTCTATTAAAATTTTTTCTGCTTTTTATACCTATTTGTGTTAGATGTAATTTATTCTTTTTTAAATTTAATTCATGTGCTTTACTCATGATAACAAATTCAGATTTATTTAATATAATAGATAAATCTGAATTATATGAATTTTCAAAATTTTCAATTAAATATTCAATTTCCTCATCTTTCCAAATATATTTTATATGATATCCCATAATTAAATATTTTTTGCTTTTAATTGATCTATTTGATTTTGAAGATGTTCATATAATTCCTTCATTTTTTCCGTATGTTCTTTAATTAATTCAGCATCGGTTATATAAACAGGATTAAGACATTCAATTCTTGAATCTGAAGATGATACTGGAATAAAAATTATTTCACCTTCAAAAGTAACGGGCATAACTCTTTCTTTTACTTTATATATATATTCTTCAACATCCTCTGGATTAAGAGATTTTACACCAATGTAAAATACTAAAAGATTATTGTTCATTGTTTTTTGTTATTTTTTCTTTTTATTAAATTATCTAATAAGTGTTTTAAGTTATGTCTACAGACAAACAAATAACATCCATTATTATTTTTCTGAAAGTCATTATAGTATATATATTGACTAACAATTTTAATTATTTTATCTTCATTCCAATCAATTCTATTTTTTTTCAAATTAGATGTGTAATTTTTTAATAATTTATTTTTAGATAAAAAATGATATAATTTAGGTTCATTCAATTTAAAATCATGTGCATTTGTATATTTATTAATAGTATTATCAATATAATTGATATTAATAATATTGAATTTTATTAGTTCATATAAATTTGTTTCGTCAATATCTAATATTTCAGATTCATTAATATTTAATCCAGTAATATTATTTATCTTATTTAAATTATTAATTAACTGATTTTTAATATCTAAAACATAATTTCTATTATTTTCGTTTATAATAATTAAATTAATATTATTTTTATTACATAAATTAATTTTAATTTCGTCTTTGATATTATTGGTGTGCCATTTTTTACCATTATATTCGAAACCTAGTGAATAGTCATTATAATAGATATCAATTTCATATGGCTTGATTATTTTTCTGTCATTATATGTTATATTATCATTTGGAATTAATATTTTTAATATTTCGTATAATAAAAGTTGTGGTGTACTATAACCTTGTGGTATCATATGAATACATATTTCATCTAATATATTATAACGAAATGAAGTAGTATAAGCACTTGAATTTTTTTGTTGAAATTCACCTCTTGTTTTATATTGTAAAGCAATTTGTTTAAGTGTATTAAAGTTTAGTTTATTTTTTTCATTAATTGCTCTTCCTTTGAAATTAATTAAAAGGTATTTATCATAGACAGATTTTGCTGATCTATTTAATATTATTCCAAGTTCTTTATTACTAATTAATCCGTAATTATTAACCAAATAATTTATTTCATTTTCCGTCCAATATCTCATTTTCAACCAATAATTGTTTTTTATTATTTTTAATGTTTGTTTTTGTACTGCCCGACATGGCAAGATATTCTTTAAATTTAGCCTCAATTACTGTAATTATTGGATTTCTGATGTTTTTATCATCTTCATTCATTTCGATAATTCCAATATTATCAGTATCTTCGAACATGTTAATTAAAGTTTTTAATGAACTTTCTTCTTTGTTTTTTAAATCAATTTGATTTGTATCTCCAAGCAAAATAACTTTAGAATTTTCTCCAATACGTGTTAATAATGTACGAGAATTATCTAATGATATATTCTGTGCTTCATCAATTATAATAATACAGTCATCAAGAGTAACACCACGCATGTATGTGAGAGGAAATGGTTTAATTATTTCTTTATCAAGTAATCCTTTAAGTGATGTATCTAAAATTATTTTTTCTATATTAACAAAATAACTGAAGAAAAATGGTAATATTTTTTCGTCAACATTTCCTTTAAGATAACCGATGTCTTCGCCCTTTAATGGGGTTACAGATTTAACTAAATATATTTTTTTATATTTATTATTTGATTTTCTTAATAAGGAAAGTGCATAGGCTACTGAGATAAAAGTTTTTCCACATCCAGCAGGACCGGCACAGATTGTAATTTCATTATTTTTAATTGAATTAATTAATTTTATTTGACTCTCATTTTTTGCTTCTAGTTTTAAATCATTCGGTATAAATTTATTTATTTCTTTTTTTATTTTTGAAAATTGTGCATCATTATTTGTCGAAATTATTTCTTTAAAATCTTTTTCTTCACTCATAAAATATTAATTTATATCTATTATTACGATAAAAAATAAATTATCTTGAATAAAAAATAATTTTTATACTATTTATGCAAAGAATAATAATAAATTATAAAAAATTATAAACATGGAAACCGATAGTAATATACCACAAAAAGAAAACATTACAGATGTTTTAAAAAAATATAAAAGTACTATTAATGCTGAAGGAAATAAAGCAGTAGGAAATTCAATACCTAAAACATCATATAATCCAATGGATTTTGAAAAAACAATGTCGAAGGAAACTGATCCAGATTTAATGACTTCTTATGAAATTATTAAATTACCATCAAATGGTATGTATTATTCACATGGAATTTCAGAAGTAAGTGTTGAATATATGACATCTAAAGATGAAGATTTATTAACAACGCCATCTTTAATTGAAAATGGGATGATATTAGATTTACTTTTGAAAAGAAAAATTAAAACTCCGGGTATTGTTGTTGAAGATTTATTGGCTGGTGATAGAAATGCTATTCTTTTATTCCTGCGTACTTCAAGTTATGGTTCAACCTATACTGTGCAAGTGACTGATCCTAGGACAGGTATACCATTTACAACAAAGGTTGATTTATTGAAACTAAAATATAAACATATTGGTGAAAATCCTGATGAATTTGGACATTTTAAGGTTGAATTACCTATGCGTAAAAAAATTGCTACAATTAAACTATTATTTTCTGGCGAAGAAGATAGAATATTTAAAGAAGCAGAAGCAATTAAAGAAAATTATAATGAAGAAGTTAGTCAATTTAATACATTAAAATTAAAAGCAAGTATTGTTGCAATTAATGAAAAAATGGATAGATCATATATTAATAAATTTGTTGATGCAATGCCTGCATTAGATTGTTATACTATTCGTAAAAAAATATTAGATGTATCACCTGATGTAGATATGAATTATGAATTCTGTACAAAAGATAATTATACCTTTAATGCAAAATTAACAATCGGTCTGGATTTTTTTTTCCCCTCAATTTAGCAGGGGAATATAAAAAAATGGTCGATGAAGAAATTTATATATTGACCAAGCATGCTAAATTTCAGGCTGAATACGTTGAAAAACTGCCTATATATAGAAGAAGACATTTCTTATTTCTTTTAGATAAAGAAAATGAAGAAATTGAAAAAATTCAAGACAGGACAAGAAATAAAAATAATGTAAGATCAAGATAATAAAAATTTGATCTTTTGTATTTATATTATATAATTTATTATAATGGCAGCCAAAAAGAAAATTTCTACTCTTGCAAAAGAATATGACGATTTAAATAATTATCTTAAAATACAATTACAATTAAGTAAAAATATTAATGATTTAGAAGGTGAAAGAGCAAGACAATCTGAAATTAATACTGAAAGACAAATACATATTAATGAATTAAAAAGAAGATTTTCTGAATTATCTCAAGATGAAATTAAATATTTAACAAAATTAGAAGCAGAACAAAGTAATTCATTAAAAATTGAAAAAGAACATACTGCTCAAATTGATAAATCCAATAAAAGTAGACAAAGAGGAATTGATTTAGTCAAGGAATTAGGAAATCAAATAAAATTAGGTTGGAAATATTTACAAGAATCAGATAAAGTTATTAGAACAACCATTCTTAATTTAGGAATGTCGGGAACTAAAGCAGAAATGATTAGAACATCATTTGAAAAAAGTGCTAGTTTTGCTGCTTTATTAGGTGCTAATCTTACTGATATTAGATCAATAATGGAAGGATATGCAGATGAAACAGGCAGAGCACGTGTATTATCCTCTCAAATGGCTGAAGATATTCTTGCTGTAGGAAAAGGTACTGGTCTTGGCGTTGAACAAGCAGCTAAATTAGGTGCACAATTTGAATTAATGGGATTTGATGCTAGAAAAACCATTGACTATGTTCAAGGAATTGTTGATACTTCGGAAAGAATGGGTGTTAATACAACCAAAGTATTAAAAAACTTAAATGATAACTTTAAAAGACTTAATACATATAGCTTTAGATCAGGTAGTAAAGGTATTGCTGAAATGGCAATGAATTCTGAATTATTAAAGGTTAATATGAATCAGGCATTAAATGCTGCCGATACAACTAAAACATTAGAAGGTGCTATTGATGCTGTTGCCAAATTACAGGTAATGGGGGGTGAATTTGCTAAAATTGATATGTTTGATGCCTTTTATACTTCTCGTAATGAACCTGATAAATGGGTTAAGAAAATAAGTGAAATGACTAGAGGACTTATTACTTTTAGAAAAAAAAGTGATGGTACATTTGAGAAATTTATTAGTCCTGCTGATAGACAAAGACTTGAATATGCTGCCAAAGCATTAGGAATGAGTAATGAAGAAATAACTCAAATAGCACAAAGACGTGCTGAAATGGATTTAATGTCAAAACAAATGGCAGGAATGGGTTTAACCAGTAGAGAAAAAGAATTGGTTCAAGGTGCTGCTATTTTTAATGCTAGATCAGGTAAATTTGAAGCAGAACTTGCTGGTAAAATGGTTGATATTAGTACATTAACAGAATCACAAGCAAAATCATTTGCAAAAGAACAATCATCATTAAAAGAACGTGCTCAACAAGCATTAACATTTAATGAAGTATTAAAGTCAACAGTTGAAATATTAAAAGCAACATTATTACCAATATTGAGAACAGTTAATGGTGTTTTAAATGCATTCAGACCTGTAGTACAAATGCTTACTAAACTTTCTGACACTGGTTGGGGTGGAATTGTTGTTGCTGCTGGACTTTTAGCTGGTGGTGCTGTTGCATGGAAATATGTAGGAATGTTACTAAATAGTGCTGCAACCAGATTAGCACGTGGTACTGGTATTGGTGGTGGCATTGGCGGTGGAGTAGGTAGTGGAGTAGGTGGGGGTGGTACATCTACAGGAAAATGGTGGACTACTAAAACAGGAATGGTTAGAAAGGGTGCACCTGAATTAATGAAAGCACAAGGAGCAAGAGCACTTGGTGTTGGTGCAGGAATTGGTGCTGCTGCACTTGGTGCAGGTGCAGGAATTGGACTTGCTGCTGCTGGTATAAGTAAATTAGCAGATTCAATGAGTAAATTAACACCAGAACAAGCAAAAACATTAGAAAGAATTGTTAATTCAATTAGTATTGTTGTTGGTGTTGGTGCTTTGTTTGCTGCTGCTATTATGGGAATAGCAATTGCTGCTGGTGCTGCTGCACCAGAATTAGGTTTATTTAGTTTAGCTGTACTTGGTATAGGTGCAGGTATTGGTATTGCTGCTTCTGGAATTGGTTTAATGGTAATGGGTTTAGCAAAACTTGTTGAATCAAGTAAAGGTGCTGGTAAAGATTTACTTGATGTGGGTAAAGGAATTGCATTAATATCAGCATCTATGATTGGATTTTCTGTTGGGGCACTTGGTCTTATACCATTTGCTGCAACAATGAAAATAATATCAAAAAATGCAGATGCTATTTCAAAAGTTGGTGATTCATTTAAACAAATAAATTTAGCAATGTCAGGAAGTAAAGATGATTGGGTTGCCATTCAAAATGCTGTTGAATCCATATCTAAAGTTAATACTAAAGGTGGTGGCATGTTAGCTGATCTTGCTAATTTACTAAAAAGTCCATTAAAAGTTGAATTTGCAAACAATAAAGTTGCCATTGTAAGTGATATCACACTAAATATTGATGGTCATAAATTCATGGAAAAAACATATAGTTCAAAAGTAGCAATTAGAAAACAAGTTGAAGCCAGAAATGGTCAAGAAGTTGGTTAATTTGTTAAATTTATATTAAATAATAATGTTTTATTTAAAAACACTTGATTATCTCAGAAATTTTTTATAACTTTGACGAAGTTTCGCTTATTCAAGCGGATGTCTTTCAGACAATCATAATCTCACTCACTTCTTTATTTAGTTTTACAAACCAAATAACAAATTTATAAAGTTTATGATTGACTTCTTCGAATTTAATCAAAACTAAAAATAAAAGAAAAGCTATATCTAATTTTTTCAAAATTATATTATATTTTCTAAAGTTAATTATATTTTAAGGATTTTGCAAAGTTTTTCAAAATTTTCAAGTAAAATTTCACTTTAGGTCTTATTTTTAAATTTTTTATTTTAAAAATCCAATATTGTTTTGGTAAAAATAAATTATTCTAATACTTCGATTAAGTCAATAATTTCCCAAGGTAAAAATACTTAATATAAATTAATTTTACAAGTATTTATTAAAAAATCAATATTAATGGCTTCTGACAACGAAACACCTACTTCAAGATTATTAATAAATACTGCAAACTATAGAGAAAATTTAATTACTCGAAATTTGTATACACCTGATGTTGAATATCCTAGTACTAATAAATCTGCTATTAACAAAACTGTTAATGCAATTAATACAATTATTGCAGGATTAACTCCGTTTAAATCATATAATCTTGAAAATACTGTTTATGGAAGATTAGTTACCAATAGAACACCATTGGCAACAATTGGTTTAGCTATGTTAGGAAAACAATTTGCTTTAAATTCAATGTCAAGTATTGAACGAGAAAATTTTCCAATATTTAATACTTCTAATTTATTTGATAAAAATAGTAATTTATTTACAACCAGATTAAAATATAGAATTACTAGTAAATCAACTAATACATCATTTCAGAATTTTTTAGATTCTTCTGTTTATTGGTATTCAAATGCAGATAATCCATTTAATAATAATCCAACTAATTCTGATTATATAAAAAATACTGGGGAAGGTCAGTTAAGACAATTATATACCAATATTAATAGAAATTTATATTATCAATCATCAACTAATATTGATAAAACATTTAATAATTATGCCACACAGGTTAATGTACCTTTAATTAATAGAAGTAGTTTATTAGGCAATATAAATAAAAAATATTTTGATTTTAATAATAATAATTTCAATCCATATAATTTAATTTCAATATTACCCAATACTGACGTAGCAATTAAAGATGCAAATCTTAGTATGATTAATTCTATGAATAATGAATATAAAATTAATTCAGAATATGCACCAAACATTGATTTTGTTAAAGAAAATTTTGGATCAGCAGTTAGCAACTTAGTTAATAGAGAAACATTAAATGATAATATTCCCAATAGTTGGATTAATGATAAAACTGAATTTAAAAATGATATCATAACCAATAAACTTATTTGGGGTAGAGATGGTACTAATGTACAAACAGATCAATATTTATCACAATTACAAGGACAATCAGAAGAAGAGGTTAGAATAAATTTAGGTAATACTCAAGATGTTCAATCTAAATTTAATATAAAAAGTGGTTTATTAGAATATACCAGAAATTTAATTAATTCAACACAAGGAAGAATTGGTGATATTACAAGAAAAGCATTCACCAATGGTGGTGAAATTGTTGGTTTTAATGGCTCTGCAATGTGGAAAGCACCAACAACAGCATTAAGTGCATTTGCAGGAAAAACGGGTATTCGTCAACATACTGTTTTAGATCAATATGATAGATTTGCAAAAGCAATTAGATTTGACGGTAATAAAGTATATGGCGGAAATGAAAATTCAGTTATATATAATTCAGTATTACCTAAAATACATCCGTCATTAGATAATGAAGGAAAAATTAATAATAAGAATTTAATGCTTAGTATTGAAAATCTTGCAGTAAGAGTTATAAGTAAAGAAGGTGTTGGTATTATAGATGATGAATATGGATCACAAATATCTGCAAGTGAGGTCGGTCCGTTTAATGGTCGAATTATGTGGTTTCCGCCTTATGGATTAGAGGTACAGGAAGTTGCAAATGCTAAGTATGAACCAACAGTAATGGTTGGTAGAAATGAACCAATGTACAATTATCAAAATTCTGAAAGAACAGCCGTATTAAATTTTATATTATTAATAGATCATCCTCAACAGTTAAGAAATTATTCAACACAAAAAGAAATTGCCGAATTTTTTAGTTTTGGCGGAAACGACATAACAATTCCAGATAATGTACCTAATTTAGAACTAAAAGAAAAACAAATTCAAGATCAAATTAATTTAATTAATAAAGACCCACATATATCAGAACCAGAAGTTAATGTTCCTAAACCATTTTCAATTTATTTTCCTAATGATATTCCAAAAAACGATAATGACTCAACTATTATTGATAAAATGTATGCGGGTGGATATGAAATTTTAGATAATGTAATATCAACTAGTTTTGATTCTGGTCATTTTGGTTTAAATAAATCAATTTATTATATTGATGGTCTTAGTCCATATCTTAATGAAGGAGTATTATATTATTCATTTTTTGTAGACCCTACTTTTTCACAATATACTTCTACAGGTGTGACAGATCAATTTGGTAATGAATCAGAATTAAATTCTGCATTAAAAACTATGCTTGATAATGAAGATGCTAGAAAATATTACAATATTGAAATAACAGGAAGTGCATCAAAATTATATACTGAATATAACCCAAATGATATTAAAAAGGGTAATGACTATAATCTTGCCCTTAGTTTACGTAGAGCAAATGCTGTTAAAATATTTATTGAAAAGAAAATACAAACATTATATGGAAAAACACCCGAACAATTAGGAATAACAATTATAACTAATTCTGTTGGTAGTTCAAATAGTGGTATTGTTGGAGCAACATCTGCTGCAATTGGTTATAGAGAAGTAAAAGAAGAAAGAAGTGCAACAATTAAATTTGTAAGAAATAGTACTCAGGTTACTGCAAAAAGCAATAAAATAACTGTTGATGAACAAACTATATTAAATTCTTTAATTGCTCAAAAAGAAAAAATACAAACACAAATTAATACATTAAAAAATATTCCTGATTATTCTGTAATGAATGAAAGAAAAGATAGCGATACAGCAATTCTACATGGTTTTCAATCATCGATAGGAAATTATTATTATCCTGTTTTTAATACACAAACACCAGAAGACTTTCATAGAAGATTAACATTTTTACAACAGTGTACAAGACAGGGTGCTGCAAAAAGATATAATTCAGAACCAGATATTAATGGAATATTAAGAGCAAAAAATTCTGTTTTTGGTCGTCAACCTATTTGCATTTTAAGAATTGGTGATTTCTTTTATACCAAAGTAATTATTGAAAGTATAAACTTTGATTATTCTGAAACAACATGGGATACCAATCCGGAGGGTTTTGGTATGCAACCCATGATATGTAAAGTAACGTTATCAATGAAAATAATTGGTGGTCAATCGTTGAAAGGACCTATTGATGCACTTCAAAATGCAGTATCGTTTAATTACTATGCTAATTCAACTTTTAGTAATAAAGGTCTCTATAAATTACCTTCTGATATGGCTAATAGACAAGAATCATATCAAAAAGGTGTTTTAGATAGTGAAAAAAAGGCATTAGAAACTGCATACGATAATAATACAAAAAATGCAGGTAAAGCAGTAAATTCATTATTTAACAGACTTCATTAAATATAACAAATTATGCCACACAAAGATTACGATAGATATGCAATATTAAGAAATGGAGATGGAACAATTGATTCAATGCCATTCGTTGAATTGCCAATTAATTTAAGTGATAAGTATATTGCTTGGAATAAAGAAATTAATAGATATGATAAGTTAGCGTTAAAATATTATGGTAATCCGTTTTACGATTTTTTTATACTTATAGCAAATGGAGAATATTTATCTGAATTTGATATTCCTGACGAAGCATTAATCCGCATACCATTTCCACTTCAAAAGGTAAAGGCTGATTATGAGGCAATTTTAACACAATATAAGAAACAGTAAAAATATTATTTACTTGCTTTATTAATTAATAATTAATATATTTGCAATTTAAATGATTTTTAAATGAAAAATAATATTATTGTCATTTTTTCTTCTCATTTATCAGATGAGGAAAATCAAAAATTTATTAAACATATTGATAATACTATTGGTGTTAAACATTCTGTTGTATGTTATTCTAATTTAAATCAATACAGTTTAACTGAAGTATATAATAAAGGAATTGCTGAACATAATAATGAAAATGCTATTATGGTGTTTTGTCATAACGATATTCAAATTTTAAGCCCTAATAATTGGGGTAAATTATTATTAACTAAATTTAATAATTCAGGTTTTCAAATCATTGGTGTTGCAGGAACAACTTATTTATCTGATAATGGTGTTTGGTGGACAGATAGATCAACTATGGTCGGTGTTGTAGAACATACAGATGGTGTAAAGATTTGGACAAATGAATATTCAAAACCAATAAAAGGTAAAACAATTCCTGTTGTTTTAGTTGATGGTCTTTTTATGGCGGTTGATTGTAATGATATAGAACATAAATTTGATGAAGAATTCAAAGGCTTTCATTTCTACGATATAGGAGGATTATGTATACCTAACTATTTGGATGGTTGTAACATAGGTGTAACAACCGATATAAGAATTCTACATCAATCAGTTGGTATGACAAATGACCAATGGGAAAAAAATAGATTGCAATTTGTTGAAAAATACAAAAAAGATTTACCAATAAAATTATTAGAATTATAAATTTTTAATATGCCAATAACAATAGATAAAATAGATGACGGTTTACCAATAAGTATAATTGTACCATTAAGTAGAAACAGAAGAATTTTTTTTTATAATATGGTTTTACCATTATTAGAAGCAAATAATGTAAATGAAATTATAGTAAATGATAATGATGGTAACGCACCCAAGAAAAGAAACGAAGGATTTAAAAAATCAACGCAACCATTTGTCATCTTTGTAGATGACGATATATTAATGCCAAGTAATTATATATCATCATTTTATGATGTATTATTAAAAAATCCTGATATTGCTTTTGCTTATTCAGGTTATCATGGTATCGTTATATATCCAGAATCACATCCGATGCATGGTAATTTTCAAATACCCAATATTGAATTTAATAAAGAAGCATTAAAAAGAGGAAATTATATTTCAACGATGTCGTTAATGCGTAGAGAAGTATTTCCAACGTTTGATGAAAATTTAAAAAGATTACAGGATTGGAGTTTATTTTTAACAATTGTTGAAAATGGTGGTAAGGGCATATTAGTACCAACAGTAACCTTTTATGCTTATTATTTGGATTCCGGTATTACATCAAATAATAATAATGAGTTTGATGCTATTATGGCAATTAAGAAAAAACATGGTATTTAGTAAATGAAAAAAGAAGAAGCATTAAAAAGAATAGAACAAAGGCACTCAAAATTATTATTTTTAGAAAAAAGAAATATAATGAATGATAGAAATATAAAAAGAAATATTCAAACAGATGCAGTTGTTAATGAAATATCACCAATTGAAATACAACCAATATCAATAATAATTACTGCATATCAAACAGAAAACTTCATTGAAGAATGTTTAGATTCAATTGAAAATCAAACATGTTTTATAAATAATAATGATTTCGAAATATTAGTGGGTGTCGATGCTTGTCAAAATACATTAGATAAATTATTAAATATTCATCATAAATACAGAAATTTAAGAATTTTTATGATGAAAAGTAATATGGGTACGTATATTACAACAAATACTTTATTAAATTTAGTTAAATATGATAATGTATTAAGATTTGATAGTGATGACATTATGTTACCTGAGTTAATAAAAGAAATAATGAAAAATATTAATAAATTTGATGTAATGAGAATTAAATGTAATGATTTTATTGTTGTTAATAATAGAAGAGAAACTACTGAACATTATAGATATGCTGCTGGTATAATTTTTTATAAAAAAAATATTTTAAATATTATAGGTGGATATAAACCTTGGTCGTGTGCTGCTGATAGTGAATTAATTGAAAGAATAAATAAAATAACTAAAATTGGATATTTAAAAAATCAATTATTTAGTAGAAGAGTCCATGCAAATAGTTTATCACAAAAAACAGAAACAAATCTTGCATCTAAAATTAGAAAAGATTATCACGATATTATAATACAGACAAGAACAAATAACTCGATATATGTTGAAAAAAAAATAAATAAATTTATTGAATATTAAAAATGATAAAATATATTATTGTAACAAGATTAGCTTTAAAATGGAGATATCAAGAAACAAATTTATCTTGGAATGAATGGTTAAATAATAGTATATTTTTAATGAATAATTATTGTAGACCTTCATTAAAAAATCAAACAGATCAAAATTTCACAATACTATCATTGGTTGATGATAGTGTTACTAATTATGGAAATATTCTTGAAAATGAAATTATTTTAAAAGTTAAAGCAACCAATAGCATTAAACATGATATTATCAATACAATTAATGAATATGTTTCTAATTTAAACGATTGTGATGCAGTTATTTTAACTAGATTAGATAGAGATGATTGTTTACACAAGAATTTTGTTAATATTGTTAAAACACATCTATCTTCAGGTATTGAGCAATATATTGATTTAAATGATTCAATCATTTATGATTCAATTAATAATATTGCATATGATTCAAAAAAATATAATAATACATTTGTTTCTCCCTTTGTTTCTACATATGAAAAAAGAATAAACGGAAAAATAAAATGCTATTCTTTTATAGAACAACATTCCACAGTATCGAAATTTTTAAATGGAAAAAAAATCGATGATTTAATTGCAATGCAAGTGATTCATCAATATAATTTAAAAAATAAAGTACAGGGAAGTCTGATAAAAATAAATAAAATAAATTTTGGAATATTATGATTAATCAAACGACTACATTT
>Ga0114951_10001871_pt1 | contig 24958 bp, 54 predicted proteins | sample AM7aDNAmetaG_FD_88677 | JGI IMG/M metagenome (GOLD analysis project Ga0114951, IMG submission 88677) | Freshwater microbial communities from Finland to study Microbial Dark Matter (Phase II) - AM7a DNA metaG | ecosystem: Environmental > Aquatic > Freshwater > Lake | place: Finland: Lake Alinen... | reverse complement strand
GGCCTGAAGAATGAGTTTAGCTTTTTCCTCATCCAACTGAACACGAACTTGCCTACGCCTAATGTCAAGATCAATTCCAATCTGACTAATCTCAAGATCAGCCATCTTACGCTGCAATACCACCTCTTTATTGCTATTGTTAAACCACATTATTCTTTACCTTTCGCTTTAATACAGCCACAAGCACTGTATCGTTTGCATTTACAATTCGGACAATCAAACTCAGGCGTACGTGCATATCTATCACCACGCATCTGATGTATTCCTTCGAGTTTCTTTTCTTTCTTATGGAACTCTTCAACAGCCATTATCTTCTCCTTTTGTAGAACCAAGTCACAATACGGTAATAGATCCAATGCAACTTCCACTCACACAAGCTGTACAGTTCGAAACAAGGTCTAACAATCCATACCTCATTCCAATTGAATACAGCCAATGTGTTCTTAATGATACGCTCAACACGGTGTATTGTGAAGTCCCAGCTTAATGGGACCCAGAAGTCCCACTTAGCTGACCCATCTGTAATGGTAAACTTCCATTTAATTAGCTTCAATCCAGATCTCCTAATCCATCAAATACATTCACTAATTCATTAGCTTGTTCTTGTTTGGCCTGTGGATACTTAATCATTGGCTTAAGGTCGCGCTCTAACCGTGCTCTTAAGTTCTTCGATGCCTTAGTAATGGTATCACGAACATCATAGCATTGAGCAACGCTAAATGTACCACCCTTAATCTCTGCACATATATTACCTTCACGCACAAAAATATCACGAGAGTGTGTATAGTTACCAATACAATGCTCACATTCGATACCAGCTCTAATCATCTCATGTGCAGTCTGAATCCTAATCTTTTCAATCCACTCTGGCAATTTAACAAGAGGCGGATGAAGAGTAAAATCAGGGCTATCAAACTTCTTAAGCTTAGATAGTTCCCTATCTTGATTATGATTAAACAACGCATTACGAATCATATTCATAGCACTGCCATCAATAGGTTTCAGCTTAATCCCGTGCAGGTTACCTGCTGATTGCTGATAGATACGCTGACCATCATTAATGGTATCAAGCATACTATGGATTAATGTAGAAGAATACTTCTTCTCAAAACGCTGTGCTTTCTTAAAGTATCTCCATACAGAGATATCAGAATGATACAGCTTCTCAAGAAAGCTTAACTTAAACTTAGTATCCTCTATTCTTTCCTCGGCCCACTTTTTATCAGTTACTGAATTAAAGTATTCCATATCCGAATCATACTGTTTTCGAACATGCAATATTACATTGAGCACAAACCAGTTAAAGCGTGCCATAGGCTTGCCATATATCTTATGACACTTCTCAAGGTAATCTCCTTCAGCATTAAGAAATGTAAATCCATACTTACAGTTCCTAATGTAATAGGGAATACTCTTCAAGAAGAAGTTATAATCCGTATTAACATGATATCTTTCCAAGATATACCTAGACATAGACCTGCTATATACAGATAGATCTTTCACAAGCATATCAAATACACCACGATCTCCATACTTATGGATATCATGAAATGTACAGAGATGCTGTGAACCTAATGCTTTACGCCCCGTGTTAATACGATAATTAATAGCTTCTACCTTACGCCATGTTTCTTTAGTAATACCACTCCCATTCAGGAAGTCCTGATGAGCCCACGATTGGATGATCTGTGCCACTCTACGCGTGCACAAATAGATACTAGACTTAAGTTTCTTAATATCAGCTCTGTCTGTACTCCACATATCAACGCCTGGATTAGCTCTCCATTCAGCCAGACTCATATGCTTACATGCTTCACGATGCCTAAGATTCCAACCAAGCCACGCGCCAAGATGCTTTACAAATTCAGCTCTAGGTTGTGGATATGCAAATCTGAAATGGTCCCTACTAAGTGAACAAGTAAGCTCAAACTGTAGCGATGCTTCTTCGCCGAGCTTATAGTAATCACGCGTCTTAATACAGTACTTAAATGTTTCTTTAGTACCGAGCATATCAAACACTAACGGTTTCTCCGCATGCACTTCACGCTGATCAGTTAATAGTAACATAGAGCACCTCTCTCTAGTTGGTTTACAATTACTTCTTTAAGCGGCTCCTAACAAACATAGCTTCAACCACTAATACAGTGATAGCTATCTTAACAACCATTGGATCCTGTATTACCCACATAGCTATAACTAGCAAACCATAGCATGTTCTATCAATATACTCCGAGATGTATCTCATCGTTTCCTTTCGTTTAGTATCCAGCCTACAATCATACCAATACTGAATACAACTATTAGATTGATGGTTGATATGAACAGAAATGGCACCATGCCTATCTGTATGCTACTTGGCATATAGCTTCTCCTTATCTTCAGGGTGCGCCTTAGCTCTAATATGCTGCTCTTCTTCCCACTCTTCATCAGGGAATAGCTCCTCAACCTGCACATCCTCTGATAAGCGCATGTTAAGCTTTACTTTAAAGCGTTTCTTTTTCATGTGAGCGGTAATTCCAATTGCTTAGAAGCCTTAGCCTTACGCCCAGTCTTAAGCTTACCAATAAGGCTATAATACACACCAGCTACATTCCTGTCTGGGACTGCATCCCATTCAGCAAATCCACCTGGAGCATTCAAGCCCTTCCATTCTGGATGTACCTGTTTAATGAAATTGATCATTGTTTCTCTGGCGACCATAATAGTCTCCTTTTAGTTTATTTGTTCTTTGGTCTTAAATTTAATATCTTTATATAGCAATCAGGGCATATATGCTGTTTATGGGTTGTATCAAGATTAGTTTGATAATTGTACATTGGAGGACCAAATAACAATGCCCAATGTCCTTCCCTTACTTCAAGGCACATACAGCATTTATCTTTAGTCATACCTTATCCTTTGCTCCATAGTTCTGGTCAAACTCACCAGTCACCTTAATACATTTCATACTATGACTATCATGAATGTGCTCATTAGCTACATTGATTCTAGCCATTTCTTTTGCATCCTCCGGAGAATCAGCACGCACATACTCTGTATTACGATATGTTACTTCAGTAATGACACTGAACCATTGTCTCATAATATCTCCTGTTTATAAGCATAGACCCGGAGGGATTTGAACCCCCGACCAGGGCGTTATGAGCGCCTTGCTCTGACCAGGCTGAGCTACGAGTCCTTGATAGTATATACACTACTAAGTAGTATACATATCTATCGTAAGTTATTAGTTAGAATCCCATCCATCTCGTTTCTTCTTAAGCTTATACTCTTTCATGTATTGAATATTGTTTCGCCACCTCGTATATGCAGCGTACCAATTCTCACCATGACGTTCTAATATCTCGCGGCCCACATAAGCACACACATGTCCTATAAGAACTGCAAAACCTAATAGACATAGCGCTGCAAATCCACACTGTAACCAGAATGGATGTAATACTCCCAGGTATATAATTGTACCTAATACTCCAAAGAATAGAACAAATACAACCATTCCAATAGAAAACTCCAATAGCCCTCTTTGTAGTCTATTTAAATCTCTCATTATTCATCCCATTTGGTTTCGATTGGCTTACAATGAGCACCATGCACACCGTTAATAAGATCACACAAAGCAGCACATCCACGACATACTTCATGTTGTGCCATATGGTCACAATAGGCATTTGATGATTTAGCATGCGGACAAATATCAACGCTATTACATATCATTGGTCCCATTTTTGCACCACCGGATTACATTCAGACTTATAACAAGGCATCTTAGGATCCTTTTCTACCTCGGGCCCACACAAATGATTCAAACTATGTGGTTCTACGTGCATACATGCATCCTTAAACCTATTACGGCATCGCTTTGCTTTGTTACATAGATATAGTGTCATGCGTATTTAGTCCATCCTACAAGATCATGGATCGCACCACATTTCTCATTATTGCATCGAAGTACCTGTTGCAATGGATGAGTAGTGCGACTAGATTCCCTTATCCTAATTGGCATTCCAGTCTGACAGTTAGGACACGCATTGGCTTGGATATCAATAACAAATCGTTTAATAGGTTCGTTCATGTGTCCCATCCTGAGTCTCTATATACTGAGGTTATCCTAGTTATATCCCTAAGAATAAAAGCATGTGCCTTACCAATCCACATACTATGATAGGCATTAGGTTCTCCATGTTCTTGCATAACAAACACATGATCCTCATATACATTCAGTACTCGACATGTACCCATCATACCGGGTGCATAACTAATAACAACAGTGTCATCGATCTGTAGATCACTAAACTTAGATACAGTTAATACTTGCATATGTATATGCCCTTGGAAGGACTCGAACCTTCTACCCTCGCTTTAGAAAAGCGATGCTCTATCCATATGAGCTACAAGGGCAGTTGGTTACTTACTTAAGTCGGTTAGATATAGATCGGCCATATCAGAGAGATTCTTAAAGTCCTCTCTCAATATGCATTCGTGAAACACGGGTGGGTACATCATCTTAATACGTTGTAATAGGGATGCTAAGAACACTGCATCCTTGATTACTTTCTTGTATTCTTTATGCAGGCGCGTAATAGAAGACTTCATATCTTCTACATACGCCTCTTCAAGTGTTACCATAACTGGTTTTGTTACACGAACTCCATCTCCAAGACCCATAAGGCACCTCTCCTTTGGTTATGCTACATTAAATCCGAACATAGTTCTATACCCACACTTAGGACACTCCATCATCCATCCACTGATACCAGGTGTATGAAAATTAGGCAATGGTTTCTCTAATTTACAATCACCACCTAAGAATGTCTTCTTACACTTATCACATTTAAACTTAGTTTTAAGCTGTTCATTCTTGGGGAATAGCTGTTTCATAGTCTTCATGTTATTGATCCCATTTCTGGTTAATAGGTTCACAACACACTAAGTGATTGGCTTTCTCATTCTGACATGGTATAGCACAATAGTTTTTAAGCACACCCCTATTATGTAACCATATTGCTTCGTGAGCTTTTGCATGGCCGCATGTTAATTGACCACACTTAGGTACACCGCTACACTTGAGTAGTATTGGCTTAGTCATCCCATTTAGTCTCAATAAACTTACATTTCGAATCAGCATGTGATTCCATACATAATTGATCTAGGCAACTCTCTTGCGTACCATATTTCATCACTTCATGTGGTACAGTATGACTACATTGAGCGCCAGTACCATCTGCTTTACATTTCTCCGCGCGCATACAGATACATAATCTATTCATCCCCATTGTTTCCTTGTCCGCCAATCCAAGTGACTATAGTTATCACTAACCATATGGCTCCAAGTGGAGGGAATATACAGCCAAGGAATAGACTAAACAGTACACCACCTAATAGGTTTGCAAAGTCATCCATATTATATCTCCTGAATGATTGCTCTGTGCACAGTAAATCCCTTGGAAGGATTGAGTGGCTCTTTGATCCATATCACAAGCGTACGATACTTATGGTGCTTCACAACCCTACCATTCTTACGCTTGAACCATATAAAGTTACATAGTTTCTTTGGCATGGTTAAATGTCCCATTTGTTATTATGTTCAATACACCTGCCCTTAACAAAGTCATTATCAGGTGAATAGCATGGTGATGTAGCGCAAGTATCTTTACCAAATACCATTGGAGTATGCAATTGTTTATGAGCACACACCTTCTTAGGACACTGATGTGTACGATCACATATGTATTGCTTACTTACTTGTCCCATTGGTCACCTGAATACTGCACACATATACAGTCTTTTAAATGACATCTTTCTATTCTGCAGTCTTCATTAGCCTGAACTTGATGTGGTGCACCGTGCATACACGAGTAGCATTTACCTTCAGACTTTGGAGTATCTCTCATTGGGCATATAAGCATGATGTGTCCTTAAGGAAATAGGGACAGGCTAGACATGGTCGCTTGGCGTCCGATGCTAACCTGCCCCAATATCCAATGTTACTAATTTGATACTCTCTTTAAATGTAATAGTTTTTATACCCTTGTTGGGTGCCCTATATTTTATGTCCCATTACTTATCGAAGACTCATAGTACACCTCCATTTCTAAAGGAATGAAGAATCAAATTGTAATGATGTATGAATACAATAGAATGAGGGAGCTGGCGCCAAGTATGACGCCATACTCCCCCACTATCACATCGGGAGGTGTCGCGATGTGGTATTAAACTGCTACTGCAACACGGGCTACAGCGTCCTTAGTCCACTGAATGGCCTGCACTTCAGTCAGAGCGTAGAACTCACCGGTCTTACCGATACCAGCAAGAGTAAGGATCTTGCCAGTCTTGACATCGGTAATGCTGATACCACGCCTGTTATCTTTCGTTTTGAACACGCCGATGATAATACCATCGGTTGTAGCGATCGGTTGGTTATGGCTTTTGCGATAATCAATAGATTGGAGATTACGCTCCACCTTAACAACCTGAGCCTTGACTGCTTCTTTCTTTGCCATGTGATACTCCTTTGGGACAATGTCCCTTTTGTTTGGTTTACATTACACTACGCTACTACCACCACCAATAGCTACGCATGTGCTACTGGTGTCTTAACTACATTCGATGCCGCAAGCGGCACTGAGTTGGTACGGGCAATTTGAAGATCAGCATTATCAATCTTCCCATCGCCATTAAGATCTGTTAGACCAGCTTTAACACCAGCCTTCGCTGCTTGTTCCATGATACCCGGTTCAATAAACATATTGTAGTCTCCCCATTGTTCCATTGGTTAATGATTAGTTACTTACTTGATGTAGAATTACTTGCTGCTGCCTTGGCTGCTTTCGCCAGCCTAAGATCTTTAGCATCAATACTTCCATCCTTATTAATATCTTCAAGGAATTTGATGCCTTGTTTATGTGCCATATCCAGAATACCCGGCTCAAAGATCATATTGCCCTTTCGGTTATATTGCTTGTTGAACAGACGGTTCTGATACAGCTGGTGCTGCCACAGGCTCTACAGATACAACTAACTTCTTCTCTTTCCATTTCTTCTCGAGCCATTCATATACAACGGCGCCGATACGAAATCCAACAGCTAAGCATAGTCCAGTTAATACCAGCTTAACTATACAGATTACAGCCACTAACAGCAACACAATCGGATTCTTCATAGAGCTCCTATTTAGTTTTATGTTTACGGTGCTTACGCTTGAGTTTAAGGGCCCTTAACAGGTTGATATAGGGTCTGATCTGGATCTCAGTTACAACGGGATACTTCAGCATATGTCCTCCTCTGTTGTTCATTTAACAACGATGCATACACATCCGGGAATACATACTTGTCTGGTGTACCAGCCTTGATCTTTGTCTCAGCCTTGCGCTCGAGGAATTCGATCGCCCGCTTAAGAAAATCATCTTTCATTTCAGTGATGAGATGATACTTGCCATCACCCGTCTTGTAATACTTACCACTGATCGCATCAGCTAATCTAACCACGGTCCACCTCCGTTAGTTTAATAATCGTTTCTTTATTTCATTCGCTCGTTCCTCGTTCTTTGCGTATATAGCCTCCACTGGATGTATATACACTGGGATGTTATCCAGTATAATACGGTTATCTTGCTTGTTTAATTCATCGATTGCTAAGTCCTTCATTTTACTCATGACTCATCACCTCGGTTCATTAACGCTGTGATATGATCACGACACGAATGTCCATCATCACGATAGACATCGATCTTTTCGCAATTGGGGCATACCTGTATATACCCACAATTAGCTGGTTTTAATAGTTTATTTGCTTCGGTAGGTTTCACACTTACCGTCCTTGATCTGCTGCCACATAGTCAGCGCTTGGTACGCATCTTCAACTGATGCATCCCAATTGATTGTAATACACTCGCCGGTAAGAAGCACAGCATCCTTACCAATAGGTATAATACCGTTATTAGGCCGGGTACAATAGATACCCCACCCAATAAAGATAGCTATGAACGCAATAGTTATCCATTTAATCATTTGTTTCTCCTTTTGGTTAGGTGCCAAGAGTTACAATGACCACAATAGTATACAGATAACTGTACACCTGTAGTCATTGAGAGATATCCGGCCATCTCTAGGGCCTTATCCTTTATTTCATATTTATCCTTTCCTGTTATAATACATTGATCTTTAGGGTAAGACACACTGTCCCCTATGGGTTATAGGTTAATAGCTTTACTTCGCGCGACCAGAAACCAGTACCATCATAGAACTCGATATATTCCATACCCTTGAATATACCAATGCCATATGCTATTATGCTACACGGACGCATATCAATAATAGGTATCATAGTCTCTCCTCATAGGCTAATAGATCCCACTCTTCACATGCAAAATAAGCTGCTTCATTACTGGTTTTACCCTGTTTAATCCAGTAATTATATTCGGTAATAACCTCAGCTTCTAATGCATATGGTTTAGCATGTCGTACTGCACAATTAAGCCATGATTCGTTTTCATGTCGGCGTAATACAAGCATAACCCCTCCTATTTAGCTTTATGTATCGGGCATCCACCATACTTCTTGAATATCCATACAGTTATGAATGCATCTACTATGGCCCCAGCTATAAATATAGCCAGTCCAATAGTAATACTCCACACTATCTTAGCAGTTGTGCTAGTCATAACACCTCCTTTTGATTTAAAGCCGGCCCAAAACACACTATCCTACACTTTATAAATATACTATAACGCCTATAAGGCATGTAATAATACTATAACAGTACGTAAGTATAATGAGCATATAGATGTCGTTAACTGAGGTATATTAAAGATACCTAGCACTAGATCTAGTATTCCCCTATACAAACACCCACTATTAGTAGAAGATTAGGGCATAACGCGTAGTCTCCCACTCTCAATATAACGACCGGGATGTAGCTTTTTTAGGCTCGAACCTAATCCATTAACTTCTTTTTAGCGCCGTTTCGATCCAGAATCGACCCTTAAACCGCCTTAACCCTCTACAAACGGTCAATATACCCTAAATGTAGAGCATATTATGTATATTCAGCATATTAGCTTTGTATAGACAAATTGTGTCTATTTCTCCCGGAGCGGAATGAAAACATATATTACATATAGTTATATCTAGCCTCGCTACGCTCGGCTATAGTATAGGTACGCTATTCGCTTTTCATCGCCCACATTAAAACAGGAACAAATACAACTCTCACTCTACAGTATACATATAGAGTATATTACTATTAGTATTAGCTTTTGCTTTTCTAGCCGCAAGGCCAATACTATCCCCTTGGGACTAGTTGTCACTAGTAGGATACGCTTGCGAAGAGCCTATATTGATACTGATGAAGAGATATGGCTCGCTACGCTCGCCTACAATAACCTATAAGTATGAATACAGTGTGCGTTATCATAGTATGCGCACCCCACTATAATACTAGACTACTTCCACTACCTTCTTGGTTTCGGCTTCTGTGGTAACTACTTTAGGATCCACGCTAAGCCGGTTAATAGCCCCTACAATGCACGTTTCTGCTTTGTTGAGGTACTTGCTCTCGGTTACCTTAATCAAGAGCCCTAATGCCTTCTGTTTCCAGTCCATGGTACACCTCTTTCTTTGTTGTTGGTTAATTAAACTTTCTTCTCATTGCGACCGATAGACCATGCTTTGAGCGACCATCCAATCACGAACCCAACGATTGCGATGACGACCCAAAACAACACATTGATGATCTTGTTCATATGTAACTCCTTTGTTTGATTGATGTTACGATATATGCGTTATTGATAGAATGCGCATCCCTCTATTGTGGATACTACTTAGCAGACTTCTTCGGTCTTGACATCTGCCAATACTTCAATTTCGTTCTCTTTCACGTAGAGCGCACCACTCTTAGCTGCGATCCCGATTGAGAGATCCTTAACCACAACATCCTCACCATTGATGGGACGCTTGATCAGAATACGGATATAGCTGTAGGTTACCCTTTCAGCATCCTTCTCCCGTTTCTGAGAGCGGCTCACAACAACAGATCCAACGCAGGCTGTCTTAGCCTCATTGGCGATGTTGTAGCTTTTAGCCACATGCACCCTATTCTTTGGATCCCAGAACTGGACGAATGTTCCCGTCTGTTCCTTGACCGCAGTTTCGGATTCAGGTGCGATAACGGCTTTGGCTTTTGCCATGGTACATCTCCTTGGGATATTATCCCTTTGAATTGAACTACATTATGCGTGATAGACGGTATGCGCATCCCACCGTTTAATCGTGTTAGACTATCTCAGATACAACAGTTGCTGGCTGCGGTATCCAATCATAGTCCTCATCCCTTTCAAGTAGAATATCATTCCACTCAAAAGGTTTGATACACCTACCTTGCTCAATCTCCGACATCTGCAAATGATTACGCCAAACACGCGTCTCATGATCGCAGCGAGTCGTAGGTTGATAATCTTCAGGAACATTAAATCCTTGTTCCCTTCGATTAGTCATGCGCTCATTGGTGAAGTAATCCTCCACGATGGTAATATCACCATCCTTAGGATTGTCCACACCAGCGATTGCCTGAAGCAGGGCGTAATCCCGGTTCAGATGATGAACGAGATTAGCCACATTACACCTCCTACGTTAAAGTGAACTACATTGGTTGCGAACTACTTACCTTTCTTGCCGAGTTGTACACCTACACCATAACCAATAAAGCATACCGTTATAAGGCAAGCTAAGCCAAACGGTATATTGATCATGATCCATAGGTATATTAACATAACTAAGATCCCGACAAATATCTTAATTATGGGTTTGAATATTGTAGCAAACCATTTGGGCATACGCAAGGGTTTAACCTTACCCATACGTATCTTCTTCTTAGTCTTACGATTGGATCTAATACTGATCCAGGTAGCAAGGCCGAGAATAACAAATGGAGATGCGTACAATAGTGCAATGCCACTGAATAGCAACACAATACATGTCGCCGGAACAATGATCATTAGCACAGTGACAGCGAGAATATCTAACATAAACTCGCGCACCTTGTACCTCCTTGTTGATTGGTTAGCGGTTGACTGTGTATGAGAAGTCGATCAACTCAATATCTCCATCTAACTCGAGTTGATGATATGTTTCTTCGAGCCTTTCCTTCTCTTCCATGGGAATGTTAGGGTACTGATGCATCTCCCTCTTACCATTGACCATGCCAGGATGCTTCTCGAAGTACGTTGTTACTACGTTTACTGTGTTGATCATACTACACCTCCCCGTTGATGATACTGTTGATGAGCTGCTCCCTATACGACCCGTCCACAAAGGCCAGATCTGTGTTCATGTTACACCCCCTTATGCTTGAGTATGAGAGACTTACGCCACCCATACAGTTGTTGTTTACTCTTACGCCCAATAACAGCCTTACTATATACACCCTTACACATAGTATAGATCATATCCACTAACTGCCACTTGTGCCTAGGCATATAGTACTCACTCATATACATAGTCTCCTATGATTATACTACTGTGTGCTATTAGTTACGTGCTACCTTATACTCATCTATACACTCACGCATTAGCTTATAACATACATCGCCATGTTCACAACACTCACATATGCGTGCTAGTATAGTACAGTCTAATGGTGTATCATTACCATCAGCTAGATAGTAATGTACATATTGTTGCATCTCAGTCTTTGTTACATGCACATGATTGTTCGTCATATTGTATCTCCTTGTTAGTTGTACGACTTACGATTGATGACCAGGGGCACGAAATGAAAAGATTTACAGCATTCATATATACCTAGAACTCTCACAAATTCTTTGGATTTTTCCCCCTATATACGTTTTTGTGTCTTTCTGTCACAGAGAGGCTGTAGAGACTATAGAGGCTTTCGTTCGGTAGGGTCCCCGGTAAAAAAGATTATATCTACCTGAAACCGTTTAGTCCTCGGGGTTTTTTCGAAAATATTTTTGGCCTATAAGACCTCCCATAGATCGCATAGCGAACCGTTATTAACTAGAATGTTGCAAATAGGCTAAATATATTACGTTACAATCAGCCCAAAACGACGTTTTCCCACTCCTTATATAGATGTAAGGGCGTTAAAAAGACAAGTTAAGGTACGCTAACACTAGGTACTATCGCCATTAGTACTAAAGTACTTAAATGTTAGTAGATGTTATTTAGTGTAAATACACTACTCCAAGGTAAGTACTCAAAAATTACCACAATTCGTCCGCTTCGCGGGCAATCAAAGTCTAGGATTATCTAGAACTTTTACTATTAAGGAGATATATAAATGGAAGTTGGAACAGTTCGCTGGTTTAATAACAAAAAGGGATATGGTTTTATTCAGAAGAAATCAGATGGAAAAGACATCTTTGTGCATTACTCCGCTATTACCATGGATGGTTATAAGACCCTCCAGACTAATGACGTCGTGTCGTTTGAAGTGACCGCTGGCGATAAGGGTCCTCAGGCTGCTAACGTTAAGGTCACTAGTGCAGCGCCGGCTGAAACAGTACAAGCTTAACTAATAGCCGGGGTCGCTCCCGGCTTATTATCTTTGGGGAGATATCATGGAGTTAATGGATGCTACTAGAACTTGGACAGGTGAAGACCGTCGTAAGTCCAAAGTAGTACTCTACCTCGATGATTGTGAAGATCAGCTTAGCCTATTCAGAATCCAGGCAAATGCTCTAGGGTTCATTACTACCACAGTAAAGTACCCAAGTGATTTTATAAAGGAGTATGAAAGCGGAAAGTACGATATAGCCTTTGTAGATTTTCTTCTCTCCTCGGTAGACGGTGTAACCCTTACACGCCTCCTTCATAAGGATAAAGCACCAAACACCAAGCTCTATATATTCACTGCCTTCGATCTAGAGCTAGTCCGTAAGAAGGTAAACGGTGACAAAATCAACGGCGTCCTCAGTAAGATGGACGGAGTCTCAAAGATCTTGGCGGAGGTTGTCCATGACTGAGAATGATAACGAGTTCGAATGGAGGAGGCATCTCATCGGAGCACTTGACAATGTAGCTAAGAAGGTCGATGAGAACTCCGCAGAGCACATTCTTATTAGAGCAGAGATCGCTGCAGTTAAGCTCGATGTAACAGCCATGAAGTCCTCCGATCCAGATAAGAAGATCACGGACTGGATCCAATCTTCCCGTGGTTGGAGAATTGCTATTGTGGCCCAGATTGCGACGCTTCTGATAGTTGCTGGTACCTTCATCTGGAACTTCAGCGCCCTTAACTCCGAGGTTAAGAGCCTTCATGAGAATCAGGTCCGTAATCTTCGAGATGTTGATGATCTAAAGATGACAAGTATTGGTTATAGGGAATTTAGACTGAAAGAAAAAGCTTCAGAATTACCTAAGGAGACTAAATAGTGGCCAAAAACAGCCCGTACGGAAATCAGCCAGTTAGAGTAAGCCTGGCACACCAACAGATCGCCCAGGGCCTCAAGGGGCTCAAAATTAGGGCACCTAATAGGCCTAAGTCAACAACTGCTCATAAGTCGGCGTTGCCAAAAGAGCACGAATCAGAAAGCTAAAATGGAAGATAATGCACTCGATAGACAAGTTACTCTCAGGAATACCTGTGAGGGACTTCTTGAGGGATCGATCCTTGAGAGGTTTGCAAAGCGATTGGGGGATGGTACCGAAGTAACTTTGACCCCCAAAGAGGCCAAGCGACTTGTCATGTACCTTACTTCACTGAAGCACGGCTTTACTGCTACGGCACCAATAATATGCACCGCTGAGCAGTGCCCGTACTCAGGCAAGTGTCCACTCGGAACTAATAATACTTACCCTGTCGGTAAGGAATGTCCGATCGAAGCGACGATCATCCAAATGTGGTATGAGGACTATGTTAAGGAACTTGGAATAGATCCAAATAGTAAGGTAGACGGTGCTCTGGTTGGAGATTTGGTCTTCTGGGAAATCCTGGAAAAAAGAGCGACCGAAGAACTTGCTAAAAAGCCTGAGATCATACAGAAGAATTTGGCTGGGTTTCAACAAACGTCCGAAGGTAATGTGCCTGTTTATAAAGACGAGATGAACCAAATTATAAATTTTCTCGAAAAAGCACAGCGCCAAAAACTTAAGATCATGAATGCACTTATTGCGACCCGCGAAGCAAAGGCAAAAGATACAAACAGGATTATGGCAGACCCAAGTACCTACGCTAGTAAGCTTCTAGAGAAAGCAAGAGAGCTTACGCGCATGGCTGCTGATGCTGGCTTAATAGACATCACACCTGCCAAGACCGAGGAGACTATAGATGAACATGCTGGGGATGGCAAGTAAGTTTGGAAGAAGCGGACTTCTTGCTGCATTTCTAGCTGGATCGTTACTGGTTGGCGGAGGATCTGCCGCCGGAGCCGTCAATGAGAACGTCGCAAAGAGCGTAAAGTCTAGTACAGATTATGTTGCTGCGATGGTTGGAACAGACAAGGCTTACCAGGGCGATGTCTCGAATCTTCTCTATGATACAGCTGCTCACGAGTCTGGTGGCTTTGCTCATAGCAGGCAACTTGCTTGGAAGACTAAAAATGTTACAAAGATAAATAGGAAGGGCAAGAAGTATTCTATTAAGAAGAAGTATCTTTCCGAGAGTGGAGTTGGAAGATCAAGATTTAGTATCGAACCAGAGACGGGTCATTGGTTATTTCATTGGTCACAAAAAAATGAAGACGCAATGAAAATATTAACAAAGTCATCTGGCCTTACTGAAAAGCAACTTTCCGAAAAGACCACATCTGGTTTTGCTGATTTAATTCAGTCTAATGAAAAATATGCTGCTGCGACTGCCTGGACTAAATACATGTCTAGGAACGTAAAGGCTCCTGGAACTATTTCAGAGGAAGCTGGAATTGCTGCTAAAAATTATTTTGTTGGAAAGAAAGAGGGAAGAATAGCTCTTCAGGCAAAATACAAAGCACAGTTCATCAGAGATGCAAACGCTGCCAGAAATTCTCTAAAGAATCCAGTACTAGATGCTGCAAAGAAGAAGATTGGTCACAATGCCGGAACGGCATCAACCAAAGCGGCAAGTATTGTTAAGAAAACTATAAAAAAGATTATCAAATAGAGGTAGCATATGGGCATCGGTTCAACAGTCAAAACTTGGTGGGCTTCCGCTTCTAAGAATCAAACACTCTCAAAGATTGTTGCTAGTAACTCTATGAATAGCGTTGGTCGTTGGGCTATGGGTGGAGCTGCTATCGGGGGAATCCAGGGTGCAGCTAGGAGAATCGCTGGAGAAAGAGATGCTAGTGTTACTGGAGGAATTCTTTCTGGAGCTTTGGCTGGAGCTGGTGCCAGAGGATTTGTAATGGGATGGAAGAAGGCTTTCGGCCGTGGAGCACGTGGAATGGCCGCTACTCAGGGTAGTTTTGCTGGAGTAGACAAAGCTCTTAGCTCATTTAAACAGTCACCACTATCTACGATGCCTAAACTCGACAAATTGGCTAAATATAGAAGGGGAAGAGCTGCCGCAGCTTTCGCTGGAAAAGGTTATGGCGCGAGCAATGTACAACAGCTTCTTTTCTAGGTAAAATATGGGCTGGAAAACCGAACTAGCAACGGACATCGCAGGATGGTCGTTCGCTGAGTCTGCTCTCAAAATGGTTGAGAACTCCGGTAGGAGAGGTTTTAGAATCCCGTTTCTTGGGGAGAAAACTCTTGGATTTAAAACTGGAGGATTTTTAAGGCCATCAACTATCGCAGAAAAAACAGCTGCCAGATGGTATCAAAAATCTGGACTCACAGGGTTTAGGTCTGCAGAGAAAAGGCTTGCTGCTAAATTTGGGTCTAAGGTAGCGTCAAATGCAGGAAAGAGATTCTTGCTTGGTAAGGCAGCCGGTATAGCTCTTAAGGGTGCCAACTTTGTTATGGGAGCAACCCTAGCATATGATCTAACTGTTGGTGGATACGGAATGGCCTCTGCGATTGAAAGTAAATATAGAGGTCTTGAACTTGGCGGAGATTATCAGGATTCCATGGGAGCTGCAACATCGAGACAAAGAGCATTACAGGCCATCACAGCTTCAAGCCTTCAAGCGAGAAGCGCTATAGGTAATGAGGCAATGCTGATGCACAGATAAGGATCTTATGGCTAGGTGGTGGCGTAGAAGGAAGCGTTGTAAGAGCTGGATTAAGTGGCGAACCAAGCTGTATGAGAGAGACGGATACAAATGTATATTGTGTGGGAGAGGTAACTGCAGGATAGACCCACATCACATACTTCCAAAAAGTAAATTACCAAAAATAAAGTATCTGTTATGCAACGGCGCAACTCTTTGTAGACGGTGCCACAGAAAGACATTTAAGCGGGAACTACTCTGGGTTGAAATAATTGTAAATATATTATTTGGAGGGCTTGAAAAATGGAAGCTTACGGACCGTTATCTGATGCTAAAAAGAAAAGTAAAAACTGGATCGGAAAAGCAGTCAACCCGAAGCATGAGGGTTATTGTACCCCGATGACTAAGAAGACATGTACACCTAAACGAAAAGCTTTAGCGCGTACATTTAAGAAGATGGGAAGATCTAGGAAGGCCGGCAAGTAATGCCTAGCGTAAAGAAGGGCGAAGGATCAAAAGCCTATTTGGAACGATGCATCCCTCAAGTAAAGAAAGAGGGTAAGACACAAAAACAAGCGGTTGGTCAGTGCTACGGAATGTATAAGAGCAAATGGACCTCCAAGAAAACAAAGGCTAAATAACATGGCAGATTCAAACGATTCATTGGTACGTAACGATCCGAAGAGCCAAGAGATAGCTTACAACAATACTACGGACCGGATGAAGGTTGAGCTCCCTACTGATCCAGCCGGAGTTACTCTTATTCAGCAAAGATTTATATACAATGCTCTCGGAGATGTCCAGATAATTAAAGAGGCAACGGTTGCTACGGCATCTGGATCGCCATGTAAGGTGTCTACATTCTCTTATAACGGTTCCGGAGATGTTGATTATATTGTGGAGTCACTAGGCACATGGTAACAATCACAAACCCTGGACAACATATTCTGAAACATAAGCATGACAAATTGAAGGATCTTGCATGGTCCTCAACTGGTCATACATTTGATACTGATCTTGATGTTGGATCCCATGGGGTTGTTGCTTCTGCCGTAAAGCTTAATGCCGTTACGCTTCCAACGGTTCCAGTCGCTGGCACAATAGAATCAGATGGAACTGATTTTTATTTTACTAGCGCTAGCGGAGTTCGCAATGCTGTAACTTCTGTTCCAATGCCACCACCCGCATCAGCAAGGATATCCCAGTGGAAAGACGGAGTATCTGTTGGAAATTTCGATAACTCTGCAAACTGGCAAGAACTTAGCGGATGCACAACGCCTAGAAATCCATTAAACTCATCTTATATGTGGGTTATGTCAGATCATCCAGCGGACATGATAGCTGCTGTATCTGCCGCCAACGCTTCTAACCAGGGAGTTTGGACTCTTACTGGAGCTGCGACCAGTGTTGATTGGGAGGATGTGGAAAGCCAAACCGTAGGTGGTATTCACTATCTGTATGTTATGGATTTTGGCAACAACCCGAGCGCTGATAACTCTCGTGGTACTGGAATTGATATGCGGATACATCGCGTGGTGGAGCCTACAGTTACCGGTTCTAATGGAGCTACATCAGACTTTGTTTCAATAGACTGTGTGTTTCCAGTCACGAACGGGCCAACGTCTAGAGACTGCGAGGCTTCTCTAATTGATGAAAATGGGACAATTTATGTAATCACTAAGAGGGATGCTGTACAAAAAGTGTACTCCATTCCACATCAAACTACATACACAGGGATACAGACTTTACATTACGAAGGTGCTATGTGGCCCCTACCTGCAACAACGACTTATGCACTTGGGTCTACCCCGTGCTTTGCTGTTGATGCTGCAATGTCTCCAGATGGAACTGAGATAATTGTTAAGAACTATCAAAATGCTTATTTGTTTCCTAGAAATCCTGCAACTCAAACTGTCTTTCAGGCTCTTTCCCAGGCAGGAACAGCAATAGTTGGATATGTTGGTGGTGGTGGAAATAATCCAGCAGACATTAATTCAACTACTGCTCCAAATGCAGAACCTCAGGGAGAGGGGATTGCATTCGGGTACGATGGCCAGGATCTATATAGTAACTCTGAGTACAACACAGCATTTGGAAGTTCTGCTACAAGATACCCATTCTTTAAATATAAAAGAATAGACAAGGTTCCTACAACGGCTACATTTCAGGACGGAGTATCTCCTTCCGCATCTTACTCTGGAACCCTTGACACCTTTGTGGATTCTACCGCTGCAAACGTAAACACTTCATATGGAACTCTTGCAACATTCACGGTTGATACCAATACAGGTGGTCAGGAGACTAACCAAAAGTGGGGACTTCTTAAATTTGACCTTAGTTCAATCCCAACTAATGCAACCATAGTTGGGGCGAGACTGGACCTTTATATTGCAGTTGAAGGTGCTGGATTCCAGTTCTACAAAATGACTTCAGACTGGACTGAATCTAGTACTTATAACTCCATAAATGGAGCAACGCTTACTGCATACGTTCTTGCTAATGTTCCAGAAGAGGGAAGAAACGGTTCGAATCTAGCTACATTAACTGGATCCGTAAGAACCAACATGAGCCTCGCAACAGTTCAATCATGGGCTTCAGCACCAACATCTAACTATGGGTGGATAATTAAGTGCTCAGATCCAAATGGAAATGGAACACAATTTGCTTCGAGGGAAGCCACGACCGCTGCTCAGAGACCTAAACTTACCGTTAGATATATTATTGAAGATAAGGTCAGGATCAGAACAGACTATGATGTTGTGAGACACACCGTTGCCCTTGGTGAAGAAGCTTATTTTACTGAGACATGGAACACAGCTCCTGCTAGCAAAATTGTTGACATGCACTGTGTTGTTATGGAGGCAAGCGGAGTGGTGTGGTCTAACCTAAATTCTGCATTGGCCTCTGGTTCGATGCCTTATATGAGATATGACGGATCGAATATTAAAGTAGCTCATCAGGGAAGGTCTTTTCAAGCCGGAGAAGTAGTAACACTTAATATTGTTTACGAGAAATAACAAAAAGAAAGAGAACGTCGGAGAAGGGTGAGAACCGGACCAAATATGAAAATCACAATGATGATAAAGGGTCGCCTGAGTCTTCCCACCCAATCCATATTATGAAAACTAACGAGATTCACCCATTCTGTAAGGAATGCATAAAGAGTCACAAGGACTGGAAGCTAAGGGGCGGAAAGGTCATGCACGTTGACCGGACCGGTAAGATCGAAACCCATATATGTAATCTTATCCATGAAGAGATGTCTATTAGTGCAGAGGCGAAGAAGTCTCTTGGAGAAGAGGACGTAGCATTTGCCAATTTCCTATATAATCCTACCTTGTGGACGAAGACTGAGCTAGAGTGGAACGCAAGATGGTATCAGGATTTGATGCTTAAGTGTTCTGCTTTTCGCAAGGTTAGTCGTATGGGTCGTCGCGTTGGCAAGACAGAAGTTATTAGTGTAAAGATGCTGCATTACGCTTACACGCATGAGAATGTAGGAGTTCTTGTCATCGCCCCATACAAGAACCAAGTCGGTCTTATATTTGATAAGCTTGATACACTCATGAGCAAGAGTGATTCCCTTAAGTCTTCAATCAAGAGGAATACAAAGAATCCTTATAGAGTCGAGTTCTACAATGGCTCAAGGATCCTGGGGTTTACATCTGGTACTAGAACAGGGTCAAAGTCAGCTGGTATTCGTGGTCAGGACGCGCACATGATCTTGATTGACGAAGCTGATTACCTTGGTGAGAGCGATTTCGAAGTTATCTTGGCCATTCAAGCATCGAGACCTGACGTTCTTATTTGGGCGTCATCCACTCCGACCGGTAAGAGGGATATGTTTTGGCGTTTCTGTAATGAGCCTGAGCTTGGATATAAGGAGTTTCACTTTCCCTCAAGCGCATCGCCATCATGGAGCATCCAAACTGAGCGACTCGAAAGGGCTATGTACTCAGAAGCTGGGTATATGCATGAGTTCGAAGCTGAATTCGGCGATATAGCAGAGGGCGTATTCTTGAGGAAGTACGTAGATGCCTCAGTTCAGCCTTACACATATGAGAAAATTAGACGTAACAAAGAATCCCTTTACACAATGGGAGTTGACTGGAACACTGCAGGAAACGGAACGGTCATTGTTGTTACTGAATGGAATAAGAACTTCAACGAAGGCCGTGGAGCCTTCAAGGTGATCCTTAAGAGGATTATTAATCAAGAAGAATTCACCCAAGTTAGAGCGTGCGAAGAGATTATTGCTCTTAGCGAGAAATGGGATCCTGAATTCATCTATGTTGACCAGGGATATGGAAGTACTCAGATAGAAATGCTTCGTAAGTACGGCATGGAACACCCAAAATCAAATCTTGCCAATAAAGTAAAGGGAATATACTTTGGCGACAAGATGGAGATTAGGGATCCTGTTACAAAACAGATCGTCAAGAAACATATGAAGCCATTCATCGTTAATTTGGCTGCTCGTAGAATGGAAGACGGACAAATAATATTACCTGATTGTGAAGATCTTAAGAATGGTCTCGTTGGACAGATTAGAGACTATACGGTCATCAGAACGACTGCATTTGGGCAACCCGTATATAGCGATGACAATGATCATGCTCTCGTTGCTTGGATGCTTTCAATTTTAGCCGCTACAATGGAGTTTTCCGACATAACACGGCAGAACAGGGCTGTTACGGTTGGAGTAGCTGGCAAGTTCGGAGAGAGAATCAACTCCGATATTCAAGTTAACAAGAAAAAACAGACTGAAGAGAAGCGAGAAAGACTCGCTTGTACTCCGAGATGGTTTGGAAAGGCGATGTTTCAAGAATCTACTGCTCGAAATACTTTGGATTTTATTAGAGGAAGGCAGAGAAAACCTGAAGGTCGTCAAAATATATTTTCTGTAAATAAGATGAAAAGAGCTCGTGGATCATCTTCTGAAGGTAGAGCTACTTTCTAATTGTAAAAAACGATTTGATCCCGGGGGTTTTTTGGGGAAAAATCGGTCCTATAAGGGTGCGCAGGGAACACCGTCTACTCGCTTGGTAGAACCGCTAGTAGTTGAGTCCATCCCCCTAACTCCCTACTTGCGGCGCACCTAACTGGAGATTAAATTGAATCCATCTGACTTCTCGAAATTAGACTACAAGGCAAAGATAGATTGGTATAAAGAAAGAATGTATACCGTATCTCAAGGCACCGTTACTCTCGATGATTATCTAAAGGAGACATCGGATAAATTCGAGACAACACAGCATACGCCTGAAGAACTCATTCAGATTCTTGCTGATTTACAGAAGAAGGCAGCTAAGCTTAATGATAAAATTGAGTATCTGTCTACAAATCTTAAGATACCTGTAAACAAAGATCTGAACGCTGACTTATCAAATGAAATAGCGAAAAGAGATGCTGTCAGTAGGGGGGAGTATATTAGCTATAGCCTATATAAAGCCCTCATAGAAGAACAAGAATATATAAAAAATAAGATTACAGTTCAGGATCTTGTCACAAGCTCCACGGGTGATGAGTCCACTGATTCTGTTATGGTTCAGAATCTTATCAACAATTATCATGCTAGTTATTCTGGCGGAACAGTTGCTGAATCTAATGGATGGCAACAGTTTGTTAATGTGCAGGCCAATAACATACTTTCATGGAACCAGCATGAGTATGGTGCAAGTCAGATAATGAACTTTGCAGATAACTATCTAGACATGAACCCAGATCCAGCATATATTCCATGGAGCGTCAGAAAGGACATCGGGGAAGAATCAACAGATGTAAAAAGCCTTCAGGACTTATGGACTCACTTCTCTGGAGATTATGTTGGCAAGGTTGATAGCCTTATAGATGGAACAAAAAGCCTTGCAGCTCTCAAGCCAAGGAGTGATATCCAGGATCTGACAACGAGATCGATTGTATACGCCAATGATTTTCTGAATAAGATGAATGATATCTTTGATATAAATTGGGCAGTAGATCTTGTATGTTGCTTTATGCAATTTGGCATTAAACTGGATATGAAAACTCTAAAGGCCTTCAGAGCACTGCTTCAATTGTTGGCGTCAGGATTGACACTCGACTTCTCTGATGTTTTGAATGGGCTCAAAGACATCCTTAATAATATTTTTAGAGGGTTACTCACAAATACACTTATGGGTCTGATAACGGAGATCTACCAGAAGCTAGTAGACCCAGTTAAGAAGTGGTTAAACAGCCCAAAAGAAGATGTATGGAATAAGATTTTTGCCTGTAGTCCGGTTGATGAGCTTATCAAAAAGTATATGGTTAGCGCTACTGACTATATGTACGCACTATTAAATAAGTTAATTGAGAACTGGTATAAGAAGATCGAGTTGAAGAGGATTAAGCAAGGACTTATATTTGAAAAAAAGTCAAACCAAAAATGGATAGGCGAACTTGCCAAGATGCTCGATGCAATTATAGGGGTGACAGAGGCAGCTGCAAAATGTGGGATGAGGGGATCTCCACTTGATGATGCATCGCAGCAAGTAACAAAGAGTTACAATATTGGGAACACGGAAGACAAATATATATTCCCAGAGGAAGTATCTCCTACTATCTACAATAGCTTTATCCCAGTTAACCCTGAGCAAAAAGATCAACAGAGCGCCTCTACGGTTAAGACGGTTAAGAACGATATCGCTCCAGAGGGTGCAAAGTCAAGCGTTGTTGGTAATATGAAGCTCAGTGATTGCCTTAAGAATATGCCTAAAGAAGATTTTACTGGCGTAACCGATTGGTCGTAACCATTGGAGACTAGATAATGAACTTATTTTCTATAAGTAATAACATCGCGGACAAGACAAAGATTAACTTTACTAAGAAAAAGCCGGTCATAGCATCCAGGGTATCCAGTGCAGCAGTTGCCTATGGTGTTCTTGGCCCGACTCAAAGTAGAACATCTTTTCAGACCGCCGAATACAATCTCGGTGAAATCTCCAAGGTAATGGATATTGAATCATACATGCGTCAAGCTTTCAATAAACACGTAGAGCTGTGCCTGAAGGAAGGCTATGACATCTCCTCTAGAAACGAAGAGGCAACCTTGTATGTGAAACGCAGGATACGTGAAATGACTGAGGTATCTGGGCTTACGTTTGACATGATCCTTCGCAGTGTAGCACAGAACCTCGTCGCTTATTCCAATGCATTCCTTGTCAAAGTTAGAGATTATAAGAGGTCCAGTGGAAGACCGGTTGAGCGTATAGCCGGGCCTACGTTGCCACCTGTGGCAGCATATTTTCCAATGGATCCAACGAGTATCAGAGTCAAGAGGGATTTTCACGGTAAGATTCTTAAGTACTGGCAGAGAATCCCAGGCAATCCTATAATGCCACAGTTTATACCAGAAAACATCATTCACATATACTATGACAAAAAAGAGGGATTCGCATTCGGTACTCCATACTGTGTACCTGTTCTTGACGATATTAGATCTCTTAGAAGAATGGAAGAAAATGTGGAAATGCTGGTTACGCAACATCTTTTCCCGCTCTTCCAATATATAGTTGGAACTGAGACTTCCCCCGCTGAAATATATGAAGATGGGACAAGTGAAGTTGATGTAATTAAGAACCAAATCGAAAAAATGCCAACGGAAGGTAGTATTGTAACCCCCGAGCGTCACGAGATTAAGACTCTAGGGGCAGAGGGTAAAGCGCTCGATGCTACAAACTATCTTAAATACTTTGAGAGGAGAGTCCTTGCAGGCCTTGGAATTTCAGACATTGCGCTCGGAAGAGGGGAAACCTCTAACCGCGCTACTGCTTCAGTTATCGACAAGTCGATGGCTGACAGATGCAAAGACTTTCAAGATGTTGTTGAAACTTTTATTAACGAGTACATGTTCAAAGAAATCCTCTTTGAAGGTGGATACGTTATTGACGAAAGAGAAGACAACTTCGTAAAGCTTAAATTCAGAGAGATTGATATTGATACCATGCTCAAAGTCCAGAACAATGCAGTGTTCAAATACGAACATCATGCTATTACTGAAAAAGAGATGAGAGCTGGACTTTCCCTGGATCCAATTGGAGATGACCAACGTGGTTTTATGTACTTCGAGTTGGTGCAGAAGCCTGTCGCAATTATTGAAGCCAGAGATGAACCGTATACTCCCGAGGCTAAAGCTGCTCTAAAGACACAACAAGCTAAGGTTGAAGGAACTCAAGCCGTTCCTAAAGAACCAGGATCTAAGGCTACAAATAACAAACAGAAGCCACAGAATCAACACGGGAAAAAGCCAGCAAAGACATCCCAGAAGAAAGATTATTCTGAGGTCGCAGCCATTCTAGACAGTTCGTGGCATAGGCTTAAACTTGAAGCAATCAAGGAGATCAATACACTTTCTGATACTAAGGACGTTACACTTGATTTTCTTAAGCCAATTGTTCAACCTTTTTATGAAGAAATAGTAAATAGCACCAAGGGTCTTAAGGTAGACGGAAAAATGTTAGATGAAAAGATGAAAGATACACTTAGCGATTTGGGAGATCTCTTAGTAAAAAACATGCATGAGACTCCATCTATGGACGAATCAGTCTATAAAATCTCTGGTATTTTTGAATCTTTAAGATATAGATTAACAGATCTCGCAGAAAAGATTATCCTAAAATAGGAGACATAACATGTCTGATATTAAAAACGCAGCTCCGATGGGCCAGGGTGGGGCGGGGATCGGGCCATATAATCCGCTCACAGAGAAAAATCTTGGACACCAATATTTTAAAGCCGTGAACAAGGACCTTGCCAAGAGATACGGAAAAAATGGAACTAAAAAGAATCCCCCGTACAAGTCCGGCAACAAAATAGCATCGTAATCGGAGGAACCATGACAAAGCATCTAG
>Ga0114951_10001870_pt1 | contig 24960 bp, 17 predicted proteins | sample AM7aDNAmetaG_FD_88677 | JGI IMG/M metagenome (GOLD analysis project Ga0114951, IMG submission 88677) | Freshwater microbial communities from Finland to study Microbial Dark Matter (Phase II) - AM7a DNA metaG | ecosystem: Environmental > Aquatic > Freshwater > Lake | place: Finland: Lake Alinen... | reverse complement strand
TGAATTGTAAGAAAAAATAAATATATATGATATGCAGAAAATAGTAATTTTGAAAAGCAAAATAGGCCATACCTATATTGATATGATTATTTGAGAAAATCTTTCAAATAATGCAACGCGTTTAAAAAATTAAACATTAAGCGAATCTAATATTTATAAGGGCTATCTAAATATTATTTTAAAATGAAAACTCCTCTTAGTAAAACTGCCTCAGGGTTAATAAATACAAAGCATGGGGAATTTGGTATTGACTCTTTTTGGAATGGTATCGAGGAGGCAATTGTTCTGAAAAAAGGAGATTTGCAATCAAAGCCAGATGTTCTGTGTAGGATACAATCAGAATGTATTGATCACTTTTTTATGGGAACTCATTGTGACTGCATGGATGAGGTTGATAATTCCTTAGAAAATATTGCGAAGGAGCAATTGGGCCTTTTAATCTATTTAAAACAAGAGGGAAAAGGACAGGGTCTGGTAGCTAAAATTAAAGGGAATGATGAGGATAAACGGAAATATGACATTGCTGCTCAAATTATTCAATTTTACCAGATTCAATCGATAATTCTCATTACCAATAATAAAGATAAGGAAAAGGCACTGCGACAAAACAATATCCCAACTTATTCAAAGTCTCCTTTTGGTAGCATAATTATCCTTGGAACTAAACTTAAAACTGTTATCAGAGATATTGTTGATGAAAAAGCTAATCCGATACTGGTTGATAGAAGAAAAACCAGAATACTTATTATTGGAGATTTGAATATCGATAATTTTTTAAATATCGATAATAAATCTTTTGGAGGAAGCGATGTGACACCTTATGAAGATAAAGTTGGTGGGACAGGTTACAACGCTGCAATTGCTTTTAAAAATGGGGGATTCTCATCAATATTATTTGGGAAGATAGGAAGCGATAATAATGGTGATAAAATCACTAAGCAATTGAAAATAGATAATATCATTTCATTTATCGGTTTTAGTGAAAAACCGACCGGTTTTTGTAATTTATTGTACTTTGAAGATAAACCTAGGACTATCAAATATAATGGAGATAATGCAAATGAGTATGATATTAACGATTTGAAACAAGCATTAATTCTTGCAGACATTAATAAACAAGATTATGTCTTTATTACATCTTATCTTTTTACAGCAAAAAAATTATCGAATGGTACTATTGACAAGGAATATTGTAAAATGTTTATCGAATTGCTGATTAAAACTGAAGCGAAGGTCATATTAGATTTAGTTCCTCATCAATTATATAAACATATTTCTTTAGATGATTTAACCTATTGTATTAATTCAAATATTTTTGCAATTATTGGTGAGTTACCCACGTTTATAAATTTTATATATACAACTAGCCAAATAATGCCATTCGACCCAAGACCAGATTTATATAAAGAGATAATAAACAAATTCAATTCCAAATACATAATTTGCAGATATGGGGGGAATGGTAACATTGATTTTGAGACAACATATTCATTAGATGGCAATGATATCAATTATATCGGCGATACCACTAAAATGCCTACTGGATATGATGATTTGAAGCCCGAAGAAAGGAGAGGTTTTGGAGATAGATTAGCAGCGAAAGCATTACAAAAGTTAATTGATGAGGAAGAAAAATTGAGAAAAAGAATATAAATATTTAAATGAAATACGCTAAATATGTCAATTCCAATTACTTATAATGAATTTCGGGAACGAGTACAAAATGATATTGTTAATGGAGAGTGGATTTATCGTGGGCAAAGCTCTGTAGATTGGGGATTGAATAGTAGCTATTTTAGGTTTTGTAAACGCAATAATTTGAAATTCTCTTTAAATAGCTTTCATGCATTACTTCGAAATTTTATTTATCAAGTTTCAGAATACTTAACCAAAGAACATGGGCAAATGAATTTAACACAACAAATTGCTTTTGCCCAACATCATGGATTATTTACTCCCTTTTTAGATTGGACTTTATCACCTTATATTGCAACATATTTTGCACTATCAAATCAAACGGAATCCCAGGTATCTGATAGACCATTTAGAATTTGGGCCATTAATGTTAAAGAGTTTAAACAGACAGATTTTGGTGAACCAGTAGACAATTCATTTTTTATAGACGACAAAGTTAAATTTAAGTATATTGAAACACAAGTTTTTTATTCTAGAAGAATAGCAAGGCAATTAGGTTGTTTTACGTTTTTGAATTTTCAAGAGGATTTAGATAAAATATTTAATAAGCACAATCTGGATTTGAAATGGTATGACATAAATGGGAATAGATTAGAAATTTTGAAAGAGTTGCGAATTATGGGAATTACTGGCGGCACTATGTTTGATAGCATTGATAATATATCAAACGATATTATGAGCGAATTCCTTTTAAGAAATAAATGATTGTTGGAAATTATTTAATGTTTTTATATAAATGAATAATGTGATGGAAAATGAATGTTATGTTTGCAAAGGTGAAAATCTTAGAAAACATAACTTCTATGATGAGTTGTGTATTAATTGCGGTGAGTTTAGTTATCAAAAAAGGTTTATTCAGGCAGACCTAAATAATTATACTGCTTTGGTTACTGGCGCTCGTGTGAAAATTGGATATCAGACGGCTTTGAAATTGCTGAGAAATGGAGCAAGGGTGTTAATTTCTACCAGATTCCCAGAAGATGCAAAATTAAGATATTCAAAAGAATCGGATTATGAACTATGGAAAGGAAGATTGACTATTTATGGAATTGACTTTAGACATTTACCTTCCATAGAATTACTGATTGATTATATTGTAAAGGAATTCGGGGATTTAAAAATTATTGTAAATAATGCAGCTCAGACAATTAGAAGACCTCCTGTATTTTATAAACATTTGATGAAGTCTGAATTAGCTGAAATAAATGATTTAAGTAGTAATACGTTATTTGAAATCAAGGGATTGAGCCGTGAAAGTTTGTCTAAAAGCAGCCGCATGATCCTTCCCGATTTTTTTACGCTCCAATATAACAATAAAGTTAGGAGGTCTGCGGAATTGACTCAGATACCCCTATTACCTGAAGATTACCTTATGGGATCTGAATTCTTCCCTGAAAATTGTTTTGACAAGGATGGGCAGCAAATAGATAGGAGAAGTGAGAATAGCTGGTCTTTTAGACTTAATGATGTTAGCGTAATAGAATTAATTGAAATTCTATATATTAATACTGTCGCCCCATTTCTTCTGAATTCTAGGCTTAAAAGTGTGCTCGCAAAAGATAAAACTCCAAGCTATATTATAAACGTTACTGCCATGGAAGGAAATTTCTCCATGCAGGAAAAAAGCATTCATCATCCACACACTAATATGGCTAAGGCCGCACTCAACATGATGACTAGAACATCAGCAAATGAATATGCTGAAGATTTAATATTTATGAATAGTGTAGATGTTGGTTATATCACGAACGAAAAACCTTATCCATTGAATATGGAACCACTGGAACGCAGAAATAAAATGCCGCTTGATGAAATTGACGGGGCTGCTAGAATCTGTGATCCTATTTTTGAGGGAATAAATAATAAAAATTTTATCTACGGTAAGTTTCTAAAGAATTTTGGGCCAAATCCGTGGTAAACTATTGTAATGAACGTTGGTTGACCAGGTAGCTAAAAAGTTAATAAAAGTATTTTTTAGCCTAGTCAATAATATAAGCCATTAATCAAACTTATAAATACTTGCATTTTTGTCCAATTTTTCAATCAAGGCCATAGCATCATGATGTACCATTTTGCACTGAAAAGCCAAGTGGCAGTAAATATTAGCATATTCATTGTAAATATTAGTTGCAAAAATGCCAGCATCATCTGTTCCAACAACTATGGGAGGAATACTATGACCCTCATTTTCCCATTTTACCCAATTCCATAAATGATAAGTGTCAAAACTATGATGTTGACCAATACGCACATTACTTGTTGGTAGTGTTTCAATGACAATCTCTTTATTATGCATTTGTTTCAAAATAGCCAGTTGAAGATCTCTTATAGCTGTGACATCGAATAAATCCAGAGCTCCTATCTCAATGATTTTTTCATAACTTTTGCGATACTCAGCATTGTGGTATTTTTCAATAATTTTTAGTAGCCTATCATCCTTATTTTTGCTTATCCGTGTTTCAATCTGGCTCCATTCTTCTTCACAATAAACAGAATATGACCTGGCAAATTCTTGCTTTCCTGATAATAAAAGCATTGGACAATATTTCCGTAATAGCCATGCCTGGAGAAGTATTTCTACTGAATAAAATTCTTGATATATTTTAAAACAGAGTTCTGAGATTTCGAGAGCTATATATGGTAATTTGGATTTAAGTGAATCAATCTTCCCCTCAATTATTAAATAATAGGCAAAAAGCAAATTGTCCAGATGTTCGCCTTGGTGAATAAGGATATTATGACCTACATTATTTATCCATATCTGAGCATCAACGGCACTTGCCACTGCATGACCAATTCTATCTCCATGTTGCATTTCAAGAAATTCCATCGATTCATAGATGGCTCTCAAGCCACTTATAATATGATAAAAATCTTCACCTGCATGGTAAGTAAAATGGTCAAAACCTCTTCTTCTTAACATTCTGAAAGCAGGTGCAAAAACTTCTGGAGGTGCATCAAATTCGCTGGCAGCAGCATCTATTCCGTTTACTTGCTGGATATAAACGCTATTTCTATCCTTCATAAAACCAAGTATACATGCTTTCTTCCATACATCTTTACGTAAAATCTTATGTCTGATAAAATGATCCGGTGATTTATCTTTTGTCTTTATAAAATGCGCTATGAGTTTTAATTCAGGTTTACTTCTATCTGGCAAAACAATTTCCTGCAATTCTAAAAGATTCTCCCACCCTCTCTTAATATCCTGTAGTAACAAAAGCATTTTATTTTCATTATCTTTAGGAGAGAACCGTCCTTCAAGGAAATTTATATTCCGCAATTCATTACCGTGTAATTGCAAAAAACGATTGTAAAATACTTTCTCACTATTCTCTCTTAATTCATTCAACGTATGCTTTTGAAATTGTTCAAACCCATATTGGTGCGTCTGTTGTACAAGCAATCTATTGGCTAAACCAAGAATCAATAAATAAAAATGAAACAGAGAAGCTACACTTTCTTTAGGTGTACAGGATAGATATTGAAAAATCTGCACATACATCAAGCACTCAATTGCCATTGGAAAATGATCTGCCACCTCTTTATTTCCAATTAAATCAGAAAAAGGATTGCCCAGCCCATCGCAAAAAGGAGTAGATAAATCCAAAATTCTACAAAATAAATGTTTAATCGATTTTATCTCACTCAATCCATTTTCAGTTAAAACACTTGGATAGAGCATTATAAAAATGTAGTTTCTAAGCCTTCTGGCTATCAGGAGTAAATCTCGGAATTTAATAGGGTCTGTTAAATGAGATTCCTGTTCAAACTGTTCTTTTACTAATTGATTCCCAAATCCTTTCTCTAACTCTCTATAAATCTTATCCGGAGTTTTTAGGAAATCCTGCCAGGCAATGTCCGTTTCGGTTGACCCATTTAAATGCATATGCAAATCATGCAATCCATTTTTCTTCTCAATATAGTTTTCCAGTTGAGGAATATATGGATACGGGAGTGCTGTATACCTAGCATTTGGCAGAATTACATCTCTGAAATAATCTTGTACTGCACCTGTATTTTTATCAGTGAGTGATTTATGCTTTTGTAAAAAAACTGCCTGTAAAACTAAGGGTGGTATTCTTGTAATCAGCTCTTGCCAATCATTCTGTTTCTCTGGCTTTACATGTATTCTGTTTTTCCGCAATTCCAGGTGCTCTTCTGAAATATGCAATAATCCTTTGATTAGCACGCCAGATAAAAAATCTATTCCATCAAAACTCATTTTCTGACTTAAACGATAATAGTGATCGGGAATAAAACGGTTACCCGTTCTTTCCAAGAGTAGCATCCTGCGCTTGACATCCTCAATTGAGACAAGTTTGCCTTCAAAATATGAAGATAAGGAATCATCATCACAAAGTAAGTGTTCTAAAATTGAGCTTGTTTCCACTGTTTAATTAATTTCAAATTTGAAGCATCGTCAGAATTTAAGAAATTTCTAAAACCTCTTAAATGGTTAGAGTGAAGAGTTTCTTCAGCAAAGAGGTTTTTACATTTGTCCCGAATAATGGAATTGAGTAACTGTTGTTCGTGTTGTCCTATTCCAATAGCGAATAAAGAGTAGGGTATTTTATTATTAATCAATACACTAATAACTTTTTCGCGCTCCGAAAGTCTGCTGCTCCGAAATTTAGGTTTGTTTGAATTTTTAGCAATTTGACCCTCAATACTGTTCGATTTCACATTTGTTTGACCTCGCAAATCGACCCTACAAAGCTTCTCATAAATTGATAAATTCTCTAGCATTTTTAATCGTTCATTATTTTTCGAAAAAGCAAAATCAATGAATTTTTGATTCCTAAGAAATTCTTTATTTAAATAAAGTAAGAAAAGTGGACAGCTCAACATCCATCTTGAAAAATTAAAATTTGAATCTTTAATTTCATTTGCAAAATCGAGGTTATTAAGAAAAACATCATCCTTTGTAACGGCATTATTAATGTTTAACCCTTGGCTATTTAAGCAATTTTCACGTACATCTTCTATTAATATTGCATTCATTAATGCTATAAGTCTGCGATGTGTAGCAACTCCCAGATTTAAATTACATTCCTTTACATCTTTAATTGAATTAAAGGAATAGTAAATTCTGGTCGAAATTTTGCCAATCAAATGCGGGGAATAGCATTTCTTCATTTTTAAAAATTTAGAATACCACTCCTTAAAAGACTCAATAAATACAGAATATCCTTTATCATCTTGTGCTCTTGGAATTTCATTATATTCTTCTTCATATGTTAAATTGGCTAAGCCTCTTTCAAATGAAACCATTGGATAAGTTCTCCATTGAGATAATTCTAGTAACCCATTATTTAGATCATTTAACTCCATCTTTCTAATTAATTCACCAATTGTACCAATGAGTGTATAAATAGAAAATGTAAAACTACCATATTTTTTTTCTATGAATTCTGAAATTGAAAGGGGGATAAATGCTAATATTTGTTGCAAATTTGTAAGTTCAGCATCTCCACGCCCGAACTCATAATCAATTCTACCAATAGCATCTTCAACTTTTCCTTTCTCTCTTGTTGCAGATGCTCGTAAATATACAATTCCATTTTTATTTTCATTTCTATTTGGCAAAGACTCAATATAAGCAGTCATATTCCCAACTACATCTCTAAGAACTTTATCTTGAAAGATACCTGAATGATGACATAAACCTTCAATTGAAGGTTTAAGCATTGAAGTGCCTTTCTTATCTTTTTTTTCAGCATATCCCAAATCTGTTAATAAATTTCGAGCATATCCTATTTTAATCATATAATCAAAGATCAAGTATGGATCCTTTTTTGAATGAAGACTGAATAAAAAACTTAATGCAGATAAACTGCTATTCAAACTTATATCAGTCGTATTGGGCTGTAGTTGATATACTTCCGAAAGCATTTGTTCTTTTATAAGAAGTTTGAGGATCACAACATTTAGCATTTTAGGAGAACGCTTTGCAAGTTCTACATCAACTTCTTTTTCGTACAAATCACTTAAAAAAGCACCAGATAAATCTAAATTTGTAGGATTAATTCCTGAAAGAAATTGAATTTGAGTGCGCACAGGCAGACTTAAAAAAAATGAAGTATAAACTTCTGCCTGATAAGAATTTCGAATGCCAAAAGATTCTAGAATCTTATTATAAAATTCTATAATATCTTCCCTATCAACTTGCTTCTCATCAATATGATTTTTTTTCAGAATATTGATACTCAATTCAGAACCATAAGTTGTTACCTTTTCATATAGAGAAGTTAAGTGAACACGATTCTCAGGTTTCACGACCTTTTGCATATACTGGCTTTCCATCTCGGTAACCAAATCATTATACTCATGTACTTTTCGCAACTTCTCACCTTCATTAATCAGCAATGCTTTTCCAAAGTTTTTCCATTGTTGTTTTCTAATGGCTTTAGAATATAATTTTAAATCTCCACTTAAAAGAACGATAATTTGTGGTGAAGTGAGATATTTTCGAATCGTTTCTAAGACAGGCCATCCTTTTCTGAAATCGACATCAATATCATCTAAAGTGATAATAAAAGCTTTTTTCTCCTTTCCTAATATATCTAATGCAAAGTTTACTAACTCATTAAAATTGGCTTCTAACTTAGAGGCTGCTTTTACCGATTTCAGTCCTCTATCCATTATGAATTCTGCATCCTGCCAGTTAGTATCATTTAAGCCCAATCCAACTCCATCCATGGACGGTAGTCCATCCGCTAATTTTCGAAGTTTGTCTTTCCATTCTTTCTTGTGGCAGTATTTTGCATCATTAGGAGAACAATCATTCAAATTCAACTTTCTGCAAACAGATTCTTCTATAAGCGCAATGATAGTTAAGAAAATATGTCCCTTTTCTTCAATCAAAGTTGGATCAATAATTTCTAATACTTCTACTTGATCTTTATATTTTTTGTTTTCTCGATAATAGCTAAGCAAACTCAACAGAAAACTTGTCTTGCCACTTCCTCTGCTACCAAGAATGGAAATAGTATCATTATATCGGTTTTTATCTTTTGGATCATATTTATCTACACGAGTTTCTATTAGCTTGGTTACACTTTCAAATTCTCTCAGGTGTATTCGCTTACCCGTCCCATAACTCTTAGCGTTAGAGCTTTCTTGTAAATCGATAATGATTGCATTGTTTTCGATTTTTTCTGAGGATCCCATAACCTATTAGTTTTATTAATATTTAGTTTTACTTATTTCATTATGATCTGTTATCTACAACATATACAATTAGATGGTGAAGAATAAATGTCCGCCTATGGTTCTGTTTCTTTATAGTAATTATTTACTTAGAGCCAGACTTGATAATTATGTTTTCCGGCTCGGCCGCAATCCTAATCTCCTCTTCAATTTTATAACTGGTTCTGATTTCTGTACCATCACCAACCGTTACCTGCCCATTCATCAACATTGGCAATAACCAGTCCCGGAGTTCGGAAAGTTTTTGATTTTCCGATAAAGCATTTTGTTTTTTTTCTTGAATGTTTTCCATGATGTCATAAAATTGGTCAACGATCTTTCCATCAGGAACAACGGTATAATATGAACTAATGAAAGAATCCAAGAGAAGATTTTTAATCCCACTTGTCTTCCCTTCATAGCCAAAGAAAACACCCGCATCATAAAGGCTATTCCAATAATAAACGAAATTGTAAAGAAGCTTTTTGTTTTTGATTGAGATTGGTTTACAAAAGTTCGAGCAAATTAATGGGTTCTCAAACCTTTTGATTGTGGCATCAGTTATGAAAGCAAGGCGACCTGTTGACTGTATTGGACTTCCACCTGAAATTTCAATGATTAAATCGTGTGATTTAAGAATCTTAAATGAGTTCTTTTCAAGAATATATCTAACAGGTGGTTTCAGTTCATCAAGGCCATTTAACCCATTTATATCTGCACCTCTAAAACAAATAACCTTCTTTGTGAAATTTCCTTCCGCTTGTTCCGTTCCCCAATCCCCACTTTTATCAATATCAATCCATTCTGACATTTTCGCAACTTCCCACCCCTTCGGAATCTCCCTCTTCAATTCTTCATTCCAAATCATTTTACCCCCACTTGATTTGTATGGTTTGCCTTTTGTATCCGGAAAATCAAACTGCACAAACCAATAATTGTAGAGCGTTTTTGACATTTCTTCTAACCTTACATTGATGCGGTTGTTGAGTTCAATTTTAAGGGTAAGGGTATCAATAAAAGAAGTTATAGCATTTTGAGTTATTCTATCTGGAATTGGAATTGGAATTTCATACAAGTCGCGTTGATATAGTGCTATTACCGATGTTGTTCCCTGTTTACATCGATCAATAAATTTCCTCATCACTGGAGTTTTTAATAATGCATTAATAAAAACTCCAGATATACCCTCATGATGTTTTATTCTAACCAGCATATGATTGAATACTAAATCAAAATCATGATTTACAATAACACAGGTTTTCCCAACTAACTCCTTACTATTTCTGACATTAAGTAGAAATTCACCTTTATAAAGCTTATATTTTTCAAGTTCCTCGTTTGTGACTTCAGTATACGCTAATTTATTTAAATTATACCCCCCATCATTGTCTAAATTACTCATTTTCAAATATGGGACACCTCTATCATTGAGTTCTCTGTTGGATCTGATCAATCCTTGCTGATATTCAACAATTAAATCACCCCATTTATACCACGTCCAATTATTCGGTAATGTAAATGGAATATCTTCTGCCTTTAGAGTGCTTTTATAATTTTTAGACATATTTCATCTGTCCTAATTGATTCTTTAAGTCTAACTCTATTTTTTTTGATTCTGCAAATAATCTATATAAGCTATTTGTAAAATCTTGCATTTTAGCTGCAAATTCTTCTGTTGTAATGTCAGTATATTCTATCTTAACATCAAAATATTGTCCCGCACTGAAAGAATAGTTTTTCTCTTTTATCTGTGCATAAGAAACAACTACCGAAAAATCTTCTACAGGATTTCGTTCGTTAAATGTGTTAATAATCAATTGCTCTTCATCAGTAGAAATCAGTGTTTTCTGGTTTTTTCCTTCCTTCACAGTTGTTCCGAGTTTAGAAGCATCCATTAAAACTATATCACCTTTAGTATTTTCCCTGTCAATAAACAATACGGAAACATTGGTACCTGTAGTAGCGAAAATATTGCTGGGCATCGATACCACCCCACGCAGCATCTTTTGTTCAACCAGCCGTTCACGTATTTTCTTTTCAATTCCGCTTTGCGCCGTGATAAACCCAGTTGGCACTACTACGGCAGCTTTACCTTTGGCAGAGAGTGAAAACATAATGTGCTGGATAAAGAGCAGGTAGATCGCCATCTTGTCCTTGCTCTTGGGAGTGATTTTCGGAATGCCAGCAAAAAAGCGCTGGTGGTTTTGCTTAGTGTCAAGATCATTTCTGAAATCGCTGAAATCCAGTTTGAAAGGCGGATTGGAAACGACATAATCGAAGGTCATCAGTTTATCGCCCGTTTTGTGGTAAGGCGTAAGCATGGTATTGCCTTGGATGATGTTCTGGATGGAGTGCACCAGGTTGTTTAGGATGAGGTTCAACCGGAGCATGCTACTGCTCTTTTGCGAAATATCCTGGGAGTATATGGTACACCGGTCTTCACCGATAGCATGGGCCAGGTTCATCAGCAGGGTTCCCGAACCTGCAGCCGGGTCGTAACAGGTTACATTAGTCACCGGCTTATCAACTAGTATAGAAGCCATGATTTTTGAAACGGCATGAGGAGTGTAGTATTCAGCATATTTACCGCCACCGTCTTTGTTGTAATCCTTTATAAGGTATTCAAAAATCGTAGAGAAGAAATCGAACTTCTGATTGAATATCTTCTCAAAACTGAAATTCACTAGCTGGTTAATGATTGCCTTGCAGAAATTATCCCGCTGTGAACTGTCGGTAATGTAATTACTCAATTCATCGAACAGGACAATTTTCGCACCAGTGCCGGTTTTTACAGAGAAAATATCGTTGTTGAAAATGGCTATGTCACGAAGGGTATCATCAAAGAATTTGGCAAATTGTTCTTTATCCTGTTTGTTGTATAGATTTGATAAAAAATGTTCCCTTTTTAGTTTGGCGCTATCCGGATTCATGCGTAGCAGTAACATTTCATATTGTTTATCGGTGTATTTGGCTATTTCCTGTTCCCAGTTTTCGGCTTTGTTAAGATTCTGGTCCAACTGTTTAACTTCATACCCGAATTTATCATTCATAAATTTATACAGGAACACCTGGGTAATGATTTTAAATTCATTTCCATCATTTCCCAACCCATAAGATGTACAGACACCCTTCAGGTTATCAATCAACTCTTTTGTTTGTGCCGTAAAATCTTGTGTATTCATGCTGCGTATTTCCCGTTATATTCGTTCATATATTCTCTTACCAAACAGCCATTGATAAAATTAGCAGATTCTGGGTCCAATTCAATCTTGTTTTTCCCGAAACTTCCAATTACAGTTTGAATCAGCAGCTTTTCAAAGTAGCTTTCGTTGTTTAACATCTGTTTATTGATCAATACTTTATCGTCAACTTGTTTCTTTATATCCAGGAGAGATTCACAAATTTCACTTTCTCTTTTCGATATATTGCCTTTTTCAAGGATGCGTTTATGCATTCGGGCATATTTGGCATCATTTGCGTATTTTGCCTTCAGCAAATTGTTTCTGCGGTTAAGTTCTGTTACCTTGTCATAAATCTGCTGCAAGGAACCAATATTGTTTTTCATATCATCCTGGCTAACTTCATCAAGGTTCTTTTTGTCAAACAATCGCCTAAGTTCATCGTACAACGAAACAAATTCCGGATCGTTCTGGTCGAAATTACCTCCCAATGCCTCACGTGTTTTACGAAGGATATCTTTAAGCTGGTCGGCGATTATCAATTCTCCTTCAGATAACTTACGAAACATAAACAACACATTTTCCAACGCAGCATTCAGTAAGTTGGTTGTGTCCACATTGTTTTGTACTGCTTCTTTCAGGTTAAGCATGTCAAGATGCCTTGAAGCCTCATAGAAAAGTTGATTCAACTTTTTGAAATCAACCTTCTCCATCAAGTCAAAATGGCCATACAAGCGGATCAAGTTATAGAGATTTCTTGCATTCTCCAATGCCTTTTTTATCTCTAATACCGTTTTTCGGTCTTCAATCTGAATGATTTGCTGAGAGAATATTTCTGCGTTGTTCAAATCATAATGAAATAGCTTTTCCTTGATGTCCTTAATTTCTTCCTCAATCTCTTCTTTGGATTTGAAAAGGTTTGAATAATGCTGCATTTCATCACCAAGTTCTCCTTGTAATTCTTCAAAATAGGCTTTGTTGGTTTTATCAAACTCCTTGCTTATATCTGCAAAATCAACCACATAGCCATATCTGAATTTTTTATACGGTCGGTTAACCCGGGTTAATGTTTGAAGTAAATTATGGTCTTTGATCAGGCGACCGATGTACAATTTTTTCAATCGTTTCGCATCGAAGCCTGTAAGCAACATATTGAAAACAAAAAGGAAATCAATTTTCCCATCTTTAAAATCCTCAACTTCCTGCTTTCGGTCTTCCTTAGAACCTGTGTCATGTAAAATTAATGAAGCAACTAGTTTCTTACTTTGGTCCTTTTGATATGTACTATATTCAATCACAGGTTCAGCTGCCATGGAATAGGAGGCTACAGTTTCAATGGTTTTTTGAGTCGGATTGTATTTAGTGATGAAAATTTCAAATAATTTTCTAGCCTGTTCGGAACTGTCACAAACCACCATGGCACCAATAGTATGGTCGGCAAATCGGATTCTGCTTTTTATAAAATCCCGAACAATATAATCGAGCATAGGCTCAGCAAACTTTGGATGGGCATAAATAATGCGCTTGTCTGCATCGCCTTTTAGTATTTCAACCTCCCTGAGTGCCTCCTTAAGTTGGATTTTATAAGTGGTTTCAATGTCTTCCCGAATAAGCTTTAAGGTATAGCCATCAGCGATTGAAGCATTGTAATAATATTTGTGAATGTAGTCACCAAAAGTAGCTCGAGATGTCCTGTCTTTTCCGATTAACGGAGTTCCTGTAAGGCCAAGGAGAATTGCGTTCCTGTCAGAGTTAAAGAGATTAGCTAAAAAGCTGCCAGTCGGATTGTAACTCCTGTGCACTTCATCAAGAAAATAAACTCGTTGCGTACTTATGTCGTAATCATTGGGTCTCACCACATCTGTATCATCTTTAAATTTCTGAATATTCACCACAGTGATTTCCCTTTTGCCCGACTGATTATAAATGGCTTGTCTTAGCCGAAAGTTATTTAGCAACTCATCTTTAGAGTTTACGGTATGAACGATTAAACCACGACATGTAAACTCTCTTTTTGCCTGATTCATCAGGTCAATTCGATCAACAATAAAATAGAATTTAGGAACAATACCTTGGCGCTGGAAATAATCGGTCAGGTAGTGAACATTAAAAAACGCAAGCGCTGTTTTCCCACTTCCCTGGGTATGCCAGATAATGCCTTTTTTAAGACCACTTTCAAGTGCTCGTTCGATAGCTTTGGTTGCAAACAACTGCGGATAACGCATGATGTGCTTTTCAAGCCCTTTTTCTTCCAATACATAAGCGAAGCTGAATTTCAAAAGCAACGCCAGTCTCTCCTTACAGAATAAGGAAGTTAAAATTCGATTGGTAGGGGTATTGGGTTCTTTATTTGTAATGAATTCCGGGGAATACTTGATGGATGACAGGTTGTTATCCTTTAAAATAAGGTTTTCCAAGTCATCATCCTCTGCTTTCAGCAATGTGGATAAATCAAAATTCTCTTCCTCTCTGAAACAGTTAAAGTTAGCGAAAGAAAGGGATGTTGAAGAGTAGAAAGCACCTTGAATAGGCACAATTGATTCAAGGTCATACTCCATGTTGTTGGAGAATACAAGTATTTGCGAAACGTTTATGAACTTCCGGAACTTTTTGTTTTTGAAACGCACATTGATACGGTCTCTTTCAGCCAGGATTCCCTCCTGGTTGTTGGGCTTTTTTACTTCAATGAACCCAAGAGGTATGCCATTGACAAGTAGCGTAATGTCTGGTCGAAACTCTTCATCACCGTTTTTGTATGGAAGTTCAGTAACAACATGAAAAGAATTATTCTTATTGAAATTTTCCGGGCTGCTAATATCGATTAATTTTATTCCAGAGGAAGAAATCAACATTTTGTAAAACATCTGACCCAGGTCCTCATTGTCAAGTGCTAAAGATATGTCTTCAAGAACTCTCTTGAGATCATCCTGATTAATGCCTTCATTTAACCTGGCAAGGCTTTCTGTAAAAATTTCGGTAAAGATATTTGTTTCTTCATCCCTTTTTGCATTTGATAATGAGATGTACTTATACCCTAATTTACAGAGGTGCAAGATTGCAGGGATTTTTACTCTAGTGTTTTCGTTAAATGCCATCACATTTTGGTATTAATATCTTAATCCAGCTGCTCATCTAACTTTTTTACATTCCAAATTTTCTTTGCAAGTTCTTCATATAATTCTTGTCTTTCAAGCAGTTCTTTTTTGTTAAAAACAGGCAGGGGCTTGAACTGTAAATTCTCTCTTTCGTAGAATCGTGTGAATTGCGGATTATTCTTATAACAATCACTATTTAAAGACTTTGCTAATAAATTTTCACCAAAATAAATGGGCAGTTTTTTATCGTAAGTAAGATCATTTAAGCTTCTATTTTTATCCATTGGTAATAATAACAGACCTCCAAATTTATTTCGATGACGGTCAAATGTTTCTTTTTCAGGATACTCAGTAATAAACCAGTCGTGGTGATCGCAGATAATATGCTCAATATCATACGGGTTCTTAATTTCCCTATTGATATAGTTGCTAAAATTTGAAGTTAATCCACTTTGAATTTCAACATAATCAGTCATGCGTGCCAATATATGAAGCATGTATCGAATTGTCCATCCATTTAAGCGGAATTCATCAATAGTTTCTAACTGGAATTCCATTGTGTTTATTTCTTGCTTAAGTATGTCTCGCAATTCCACCAAAGGTTTTCTTCTTATCTTTTTTGATAATAGAAAAACATTGTACACTATAGAAGAGTAGTCAACTGTTTTATAGTTGAAAATCCTACGGGTGAAATACAAATCAAGGAAGCAGGATACAAGTTTGATTTTCTTGTCTGAATCCTCTTTTGTTTCTGCCGGGTCAATGGCAGCAAGGATTAGTTGATACTGCAAGGTAAAATTTCTGTCAGCATTATAAGAAACATACTCAAAACCATCGGTTAATGTTGACGAATACTTTTTCAAGTCAAGATAAATCTGGCTGAATTTATCAAATTGTTTTAAAACAAATTCTTCAAAGTCCTTGCTTTTACCAAGCCTCATTTGAGCATTATGTTCCCTAACCCATTTATGAAAAGCAGTCCCTATGATATCAAAATCACCAGGGAGGGCGTTTTTCTTTCTTTCCCTTATATTTTCCGCATATTGTGCACGAATCCAATTTTTAATAAAATCGCTTTCTTCTTCTTTCCCTAAACCTTTTAATTCAAGAATGCGCTTTTTCCATAAATCATTTGCATGTTGGCGTATTGAGTCATCTTCAATTTTGCTTAGCAGATAACCTTTTAACATCTCGGTAGAAGTCAAGCTCAAACCTCTATCATTCATCGATACAAAAATCTTATGAGCATCTTGTTCAGTTTGAGCAATAATCCTTATAAAATCAACATTATCGATAAGCCAATCTTTGAATATTGCCAAAGCTTCCTTTGGCAAATTATCATTCATGATTGCTTTTATATCAGCATAGCGATTGTAGATATTTCGAATTGTTTCGGCTTGTTTGCTGATGTCAAGATATTCATCCTCCAACAAAGCATTCATTACGGTAAACCGTTCAGGCATTTCTGGCACATGAATGTTAAAAGTTTCAGATCCAGCCTTTCTTGAATAAATTAATGGTAAAACATCGGCTCGTTCTTTTTCATCTTCCAGATGATGATAAAGATAGATTAACAAGAGGGTCAATGAAGTCAGACGTTGTTGACCGTCAATAATTGCATTATCGTCAGCCGTCAAAACGATAGACCCAAGGAAATAGTGCCCATATTCTACTACTTTCCTTCGCTCATCATCCGGGGAATAAAAATCAGAAAATGCTTCATTTAAATCATTTAACAACTCTTCAATTTGTTTTGTTTGCCACTGGTATTCGCGTTGATAATAATGAATTGTGTATTTAGCGCCTGTAAATAATTCCCGTAAGGTTTTCGGTGTTCCATCAATTTTCTTCATTTAACTTTTAAAATTTTCAGAATTTTTAAATACAAACTGTTTCCTGTTGAGATAAGAATAATTGTATCCTCAATTTTAGTGAATTGCAGGACTTAGTGTCGGAAAAAAGCTGATGTGTGGAACAAAGGCTAGCGTCTTATGTTTTTTAAATAAGTGATCGAACCGAGTCATCCAAGTGAATTAAATCTGTGAGCAGCCGGAAAAGCGAACATAGTCTACTGGATTTAAAAGCCCAATTAACATATCTTTTCTTGTTCGATCGCAAATATATTGAAACATAGTGAATATTCTAACGAAATATCATTTTTATATTGGGTAATGAATCATCAGACTGTTTCAGGACAAAACAAATGATATTTTGACATATTGGGTTATTTTCTCATCCCTACCCTCCCTGATCAGGGAATGATTTGATTTTATTGCAAAACCAAAGGGAGGGAAGGTTGAGGGAGGATGAAAATGAGGAAGGTTAAAAAATGATAGTTAGTATGACTTCTCAGTATGTCCAAAGGCAGGAAATTAATCCTTTATCTGAGACCGGGAAACATTGTTCCCAAAGCTTCCAATCCTTTTTGTATTTGATCTGAAAATCTTCAGGAAACCAATCAATTGCATTTACTTTTTCAGGCTGGGTTTCCAAATTGTTATTGTTAAAATAGTCACCGGCAACAGTCCAAGCCGGCACTGCTGAATTGATAGGGAGGAAAGTGAATGGAAAGTCATCAGAATTCTGCTTCCACTTAACTTTGCCGTCTTCAATGAACACGACCATTATTGGATAGCTGCCCAGAGTAACATACCTAAGGAAAGCTGCTGTAATTGAAACATTGAAATATACACTTACTTCTTCAATGAGGGATAGGTTCAACTTTTTATTTGTTACCTTGTTTTTATAAAGGGTTTCCGGCATCAACAACTCTGAAGCGAACTCGTTTGCCTGCTGTTCATGTGGCCCCTTCTTGTACCACTCGGAAAGTGTTTTGTGCGTGTCCGAGAATAATGTAGCAAGGTTTTTATGTAGGATAAAATGACCTATTTCATGGCCGATCACAAAGTTCTTTTTACCCTGATGAGTTATCGATGAATTAAGAGAGATAATTCCTGTATCTCCTTTGATCAAAATCCTACCCTCTGAGCCTTTGATAGGTAGATGTTTAATAATAATGCCAAGAGCATTAGCAATCTCCTCCAATGTAAAATCTGTTGGTGTTGTCCATCCAAGCAGATTATGTAGTTCTCTTGCAGCAATGACCGAATTATTGCTCTGGATTTTCATCAATTCGGTTTTTGATTATTTCCATGAAGTATAGCAATTCCTGATCTTCCAGGATGGCGGCCTCATCCTCCTGAGTCAATTCTTCAAATTTTCTGAAAAGCGGTAAAAGTTGTACCTGTTCCTCAGTATTGAAGATTTTTTTTATTTCTTCAAGACCTTTTTGCTTTAGGATTTTAATTTGGTCAATGGCTTGTTGATAACGGACTCTATTTTCTTCAGCCCTTAACTTAACCTTTAGCCGTTTAATGTTAAGTAGATGGTTTTCAATCTGCGGATCAGGAGATTCTGTTAACTCCGTGATAATTTCCTCATCCGTACGATGAAAATTAATTTCCATCATTAAGCCGTAAAGGTTACTCAAAACCTGTTTTGCGTTAATTTTACTCATATTAATTAGCTGATGGTTGATGAGTTCTAACACATCTAATTAATCGCTCTCTTAGCTTATCAAACTGGCGGGGTGTAATATCCATCAAACTTGCTATTTCTGTCCTTTTCTTTCCTTCCTTCAATGCTTCCACAATAAATTCAAGTTGTTCATCTCCACATATCGCAGTTTCAATTGAATGGAGTTTGGTTTCATGTAACGCTAGTTCATCAAGATTTTCTGGTTCATCTACCAGATTGTAAAATTCTTCTTCAATATTCCTATAACTGATCTTAAAAGATTTTCCCTTAGCTGTTTTTACCTTGTCTACCTCTTTACTGATGAGACTATTTACAATTCTTATCATTTGTTCAGCAAGGGTATATTCCTCTTTCCATTCCCATTCTCCAGTCAGTATTTTTTCATAGGAAAGACTTAGATAGTGCTCAACAGAATCTGCCCCAAGATTCGAAGCTGAATGAGCTCCAGAAAGAGTCTTTTGCCATAATCTCAATTCAATATGCTTTTTACATTTTGCCAGTGCAACTTTCCAGTCGGTGTCTGTCAAATGGTCAATCCTGCTTTGATTATTTGAATAATATTGACCTGCTTGCATAATATTAATAACCGGAGAAAAAAATTTTTACACCATGGGGGAATTTTAAGAGATTCCGGTTATATATATATTAAAGGAGGTATAACCGACATTAATATGGAAAAGCCCTACATGATTAACGCAAATATCGTAAAAATTTGCAATTAGTAAGTAATTAATAAAGATGGTGTTTTTCTAAGAAATAATAATTTATAATGAACTAATACATAATTATTATGACAGAAAAAAAAGACAAATTCAGAATACTATCAATTGATGGTGGCGGGATAAGAGGACTTATACCCGCCAAGTTGCTGGCAGAACTTGAAAGGGAACTGAAACACAGTGATCCTGACAAAAAATTATATGAGCACTTCGACCTGATTTGCGGAACTTCAACAGGAGCTATACTTGCCATAGCAATTGCACTTGGTATTCCAGCTTCAATGATGGTTAAATTCTATAAAGAACATGCACAAATGATTTTCCCCAAATGGTATCTTAAAGTATTACCCCGAAAAAGCAGAGCTATTATAACCTCTATTTATAGCAACAAAGAGCTAAGAAAAAAACTTAAAGAAATATATTCTGCGGCAAATGGAGGAATACCTCCAATCCTTAATGATCTTAAAACGAAAGTTTGTATCCCTGTTTTTAATGGGAATGATGGTCAAATCAATGTCTTGAAGACTCGGCATCATAATGAATATTTCAGGGATTATAAACTGCCTGCTCATGAAGTAGCTCTTTCCAGCGCTTCAGCACCAGTATATTACCCTCCACATACATTCAGCTTTTCCAATGAACATGGAACAGGTGTTAATGTGAATATGATTGATGGGGGTATATTTGCTAACAATCCATCATTGATTGGCTTACTTGAAGCAACAGAAAAACTTGGCTATAGCTTTTCTGATGTAAGCCTATTGTCACTTGGGACCGGAAAGGGTAAACATATTATAAAAACCGGATGGAAGCAAAAAGATGTCTGGTACTGGCTATTTCCCAAACCACGACTACTTGATATTATTCTCGACAGTCAATCACAGATCACTGAACAATATCTTGCATTTCTAAATAGAATTGCAGCTAATCAGAACAATGATTTTGATTACCTACGCATTCAATATGATATGGGTGCAGATATCATTGATCTTAACTCGTCAGACAAAAAGGATTTACAAAGGTTGGAATCAATTGGAGATGAACTCGCAAAAAACAACATTAATAACATTCTCAAATTTCTAAAAACAAAATAATATGGCTAATTGTCACGAATTATTTCAAGATTTCCATATGGAGATCAGTATTAGTAAAACAAAAAAGGATAGAATGATTAACTCAAAAGATGGGTTAAGAGACAGAATCCGTAAATGGTTTAAAGATAACCACCCTGAATATGAGCCAAAATTTTTTATTCAGGGATCACATAAAATGAAGTCAGCTATCCGCACGAAAGATGATATATGTGATTTAGACGACGGTATATATTTTTTCCGGGAACCAGAAGTAACTGCAACAACCCTTCAAGGGTGGATCTGGAATGCTGTAAATGGCTATAACGCTATCAGTCCAGAACATCATAAGAAGTGTATAAGATCAATTTTTTCAGGTGATTATGAGATCGATCATCCTGTTTATTACAAGGAAGATGGAAAAGAATACCGGATTGCCGTGAAAGATGTTGGCTTTGAAGATAGCGATCCAAAATCTATGGTAGATTGGTTTGACAAAAAAAAGGATGAAAATGGAAAGCTTATCCGTGATGTAAAGTATCTTAAAGCCTGGTGCGATAATAAGCGCAACAAAATGCCCAATGGATTGACAATGACAATCCTGGCAGGTAACGCTAAAGAGAAAATAACACTGAATGACAGGGATGATATAACACTTAGAGACATTCTTAAAGAGATTAAAAAAGCGTTGAATTTGAGATTTGAGTGCATTGTTCCAGCGGTACCTTATGACAATCTTTTTGCAGATTATGACGAAACCCGGGAAAATAATTTTCTTACCGCACTGAATGATTTTATTGAAGATGCGGAGAAAGCACTTAAAGAAGAAAATCATCTTAAAGCCAGCAGACTTTGGCGAAAACATCTTGGTGATAGGTTTCCTGAAGGAGAAGACAAAAAGGACCAATCCAATTCAATGTTATTAGCAACAGTTGCCAGAGGAGCAGCCACATCAAATCCTTGGTCTAATGGTTAGTGGAAGTAATTGTTTTAGGGAGGAAGCTTTATGCATTCATAAATATTACCCTGAACTGATGTTTTTTGAATCCTACGAAGGAGATTCATATATCTCAGGAGAATTGAAATTGCATGATGATCAGGGTTCATGCATTGACAGTTATTTTATTCGAATTGTTCCTTCCGAAAAATATCCTTTTCAATTTCCGCATGTATTCGAGACCGGAGGAAGATTACCTTATAATATTGATTGGCATGTATTTCCTGATGGGCATTGTTGTTTGAAATCCATACCAGAAGAAGCATTATTATGCAAACAAGGGATAACCCTACCATGGTTTATTGAACATCAAGTAAAACCATATTTCTTTAACCAGAAGTACAGAGAGCTGAATGGCTATTATTTAAAAGAGCGTTCACACAAGATGGAAGGTAATATTGAATTTTTCGAAGACGTTTTTAGAACGAATGACTTAATTAAAATTGCTCAAGGGCTGTTGTTTATTAAAGGTAGGAAGAAGCCAAATCGCGTGAGTAAATGCTTTTGTGGAAGCGGAATGAAATATAGGAAATGCTGCCGAGAGGCATATAGGTCACTTAGTAAATTTACGGATGAAGAACTTGAATTGTACATAAGGATGATCATTTTATCGCCAAAGGTTACAAGGAAAAATTAAAAGTGGAGGAGAAAAGATGCGTCTATGCTATAATGTGATAGAGTGTTACGGAGGATAGGGAAGGTCATGGTTTAGGGTTATCAACATACCCTCCCCGGTCTTTTGGTTGATTTAATTGGTATCATAAGAGATTAGGGAAGGTAGGGAGGGAGATCAGTGGACAGTTTACAGAGAAGTTGACAAGTTGACGAGTGGGCAAGTAGTTTAGTGGTCTAGTGGACGAGTTGACAAGTTGACAAGTTGACGGGTGGTAGTTTAGGAAAATGAAGGGGTAGTGGACTTTTCCTGGATAGCCCAGAGGAAGATGCCGTTGGATTTGCGTTTTTCGAAGCCGAACTTTTTGAGGGCTTTACCAAGACGGATGACGGCGCCGGGGGAGGTGGTGATGTTTACATGGGATCGTTCGGTGATGCGGTTGAGGATCTGCGCAGAGGAGAGAAAATTAGTTGCCTCGGATAACTGGACTTTCTGAAAGTAAGTGAGGAGCAGCTCTTCCTCAGCGGTGTTTATTTGAAACTGCTCGTTGGATTGGGTAACGGCTTCAATTTCATCTTTGTCAAAGTAGAATTTAAAACCCTGCTGAAAAAGATCGTAAGCCTGGGAATAGACCATTTGCAGGTCGACGGAATGTTGGTAATTTATTGAAAGGATCTCAAAACAAAGGAACCGGCGGGAACCGGTTGAATCGGTAAGAAACTGACTTGAATTAACGGACCCCATGAAGGAGGCGCGTCGGGTAAATGCTTCAATATGGTGGCCATAAGCCCGTCGCATCCTGATGGCAGATTTCGTTATTATTTCTTTAAAAGCACCAATCTCCGAACGATTCATATTTTCGAGTTCATCCATGTTGATGAACATACATTCGGCAAGGTGAATGAGGGTATCCTTGTTATTTGGATTGATCGTTCCAGAAAAGATATAATCATTCAGCTCGGGCGGACAGAGATGAAGCATCCAGGTAGTTTTACCGACTCCTTGGGATCCCGAAAGAATAATGGCAGTATGGTTCACAGTTTTATTGTCGAGGACAGCGGCAACAGTAGCAACAAGCCATTTCTTAAAGCATTTACACCATAACTCCTGGGAAGTGGTGTTAACAGTTTCGGCTAACTGCTGGATGAAATCCGTTTGTCCGTCCCATAAAGGCAGGTGGAGGAAATAATCATGAAAAGGGTCGAAAAAATTACTGAAATCGGAATACAAAATACTCCGCAAGAGAGCTGCAGAGCATTTGAGATTGTTTTTGAGAAGTTCGCGGAGGAGGGAGTTTTCCTGGTAATCCGTGAGAGGAACGAATGATGAATATGTGAATGACGAATATGCGAATGACGAATGATTTTTGACATTGGCTGCTGAGTCGACAGTTTGCTTAGTATCCTGGTCTGGAATATTGAGTTTTTGGATTTCGAGTTTGGAGGTTACAATGTTGTAACGGAATTGGTAATGGCTGGAGATATAAGCTTCGATTGTGTCGACCTGGTTTTTGCGTTTCTTTTTCTTTATTTGAGACTCATTGGTGACTTCGCCAGGGATCGGATCAGTGTTGATGGCAGTTGGTTCAATTGGATGATTATCAGGTTTTGGAATGGTTCTTAAGGTTGAGATTTCTATTCCACTGTCGCGGGCAAAATAGAAAAGTGTCGAAATTGTTATTCCTGACCTTTTTGATTTCAGGCATTTGTCATATTGTTCATCGCATTCTTTAACCTGATAACCTGGATAAAAAGCACTGAGTCGATGAAAAAAGGACCGTCCCTCTTCTCCGATTGCATCAACCAGGGCAAAACCGATCTTCACCCAATTGTCATAGTTGGCAGTAATATCAATACTTCTGGATTCGATTTGCCTGACAACTCTTTCAATATCGTCTTCAACCATATTTATCTGTGTTTGAAATTCTACTGCAGACGGATTCTGATAAAGCTGCTCGTCCCAGGAAACAAAGCAGAGGCGGGTAATATCCTTGCCCGATGGATCAGCTTCATGATGGAGATGTTCCTCATAGAAGGCTTTGACCTGGTTGAAGGCAGATTTGTGGAACACCGGCCGGGAGAAGACTTTAACAAGGATCTTCAAGCCCCGTCCGCTGGGACTGATGAATGAGGCATACGTACAATTGATCTCCCGAGCAAGCTGGTTGGCGGTAATCAGATCATCCGGGTTTAGATCGTCGAAGTCGAGGATGATCAAACCGGAATATTCCTTAAGAAATTCGAGCTTCCGGCCACCTTCAAAGAGACCGGAAGGGGTAAATGCCGGGAGTGATCGCTTGGCGGAGGCATATTCATCAGTTTTCCCCTGCCGGAGTAACTCACGCAATGCCTGGATCCTGGCCTTGAACTTCCCGCTTCGGATTTGCTCAAGGATTACGGACAAATCCAGGTTTGCTTCAACCTGATTGAAGTTTTTAAAAACCGACAATTTCATAATGCGTTACTTTTTTGGATTGAACGCTTTTACATAATGCCGGTTGAGATGTGCTTCGATATCGGATGCACGGAAATAGATCTTTCCGCCAATCTGGGAGAAAGGAAGGATCCCATTGTCGCGATACGATTGCAGGGTACGTTTTGAGATTTTTAATAATTGACAGACTTCCTGGATGTCGAGCCAAGCTTCGGTAAGCGGATTAGCAGATTTATTGTCATCGAGTTTCTTTTCGATGCTGTCCATCTTTTCTGCCAACTTTCTGTAAACCTCCTGAATGGTTTCTGTTGCTTCCATAATTTAATGAATTTGATTGTTTATGGAAGCAAAACTATGCGAAGAAATGCGGCAACGTCAGTGGCAAAAGGTGTTACCACCCCGGATTAAGATATTGTTTTACAGTGATTAAG
>Ga0114951_10001869_pt1 | contig 24962 bp, 17 predicted proteins | sample AM7aDNAmetaG_FD_88677 | JGI IMG/M metagenome (GOLD analysis project Ga0114951, IMG submission 88677) | Freshwater microbial communities from Finland to study Microbial Dark Matter (Phase II) - AM7a DNA metaG | ecosystem: Environmental > Aquatic > Freshwater > Lake | place: Finland: Lake Alinen... | reverse complement strand
GGTGGTGGCGACCAACGATCACCATTACCTACTGAAAGAGGATTACGACGCACACGATGCGCTGTGCTGCATCAGCATGGGCCGGACGTTGGCGGATGATACGCGTCTGAAATATTCACGGGAATTGTTCCTGAAAAGCCCGGCGGAAATGCGGCAGATCTTCAAGGAATGCCCCGAAGCCTGCGACAATACCGTCAAAATCGCCGAGCAGGTGGATCTGAAGTTGGACTTTGGCACGAGGCATGCCCCGGTCTATGCCCCCCCACCGAAGGCGGATGGGAGCGTGCTGCCGCCGGGCGATTACCTTCGCGAATTGTGCCTGGAAGGTCTCAAAGAAAAGTTCGGCGATGATATTGAGACACGCGATCCGGAACAGCACAAACGGTTGATGGATCGGTTGAATTACGAGTTGCAGGTCATCTGTTCAAAAGGCTTTTCCTCGTACTTTCTGATCGTGTGGGACTTCTGCACCTTTGCCCGGCAAAACGGCATCCCGGTGGGGGCGAGAGGTTCGGGCGTTGGAACGCTGGTCGGTTACGTGCTGAGCTTGTGCAACGTGGATCCATTGCGCTATGACCTGCTGTTCGAACGATTCATGGATCCGAACCGCTCGGCCATGCCCGATATCGATATCGACATCTGCCAGGAGGGGCGCGGAAAGGTCATCGATTACGTCCGCAACAAGTACGGAAACGTGTGCCAGATCATCACGTTCAACACGCTGGGGGCGAAGGCGGCAATCAAGGATGTGGGGCGAGTACTGGGGATGCCGCTGCAGGAGACGGATCGGATCACCAAGCTGATTCCCGGCGGGCCGAACGTGGTCTTGCATGATGTGGTGAAGATTCCGGATATCAAGAAGCTGATCGATGAAAATCCGCAGGTGACCAAGCTTTTTGCCATTGCCGCGCGGCTGGAGGGGTTGTGCCGGAATGCGGGAATGCACGCGGCGGGGGTGATCGTCTGCGATAAACCTTTGGATACGATCGTGCCGTTGTACAAAAACGGCGACGACATCATGACGCAATGGGACGGGCCGACGTGCGAGAAGATCGGCCTGCTGAAGATGGACTTCCTGGGATTGCGTACGCTGACGATTCTGGAACGGGCGTTGGATTTGATCGACAAGGACCTGTCGTCGGGCGCGGTGACGGTGCCGAAGGGTTGCGTGCCGGTATTCCAGAAGAATCGCGGCCGTGGGCATCGCATCGATATCGAGCGCATCGACCTGACCGACCAGCATGTCTTCAAGACGGTGTTTCAGAAAGGCGCGACGAAGGGAGTATTCCAGTTTGAATCCGGCGGGATGAAAGACCTGCTGATGAAGATGAAACCGGACCGCGTAGAAGATTTGATCGCGGCGAACGCCTTATACCGTCCGGGGCCGATGGATCTGATCCCGGATTACTGCGCCCGCAAGCACGGCCGACAGAAGGTGCCGCAGACGCATCCGATTATCGATGAGTTATTGGCTGAGACGTACGGCGTGATGGTGTATCAGGAACAAGTGATGCGGATCTTCAACCGCATGGGCAACATTCCGCTACGGCGTGCATACGACATCATCAAGGCTATCAGCAAGAAGAATGCAGACGTCATCAACAAGGAGAAGGTCGCATTCATCGAGGGAGCCCAGACGAATGGTGTGACAAAGGCGCAGGCGGAGGAGTTGTTCGCGCTGATTGAGAAATTTGCGGGCTACGGCTTCAACAAATCGCACTCGACACGGTATGCGATCGTGGCTTACCAGACGGCGTGGCTGAAGGCTTATTTCCCGGCACAATACATGGCGGCGCTGCTGACGTTCGAAATGATCGACCAGGCGAAAACGGTGGAGTACATCGATGAATGCCGGCATCTGACGCTGCCGAATTCGGGCAAGACGGGCATCGACATTTTGCCGCCGGACATCAATCAGTCGGATGCGGACTTTGCGGTGGTGGAGGAGAACATTCGCTTTGGCCTGGCGGCGATCAAGGGTGTGGGGGACAAGGCCGTGCATTCGATCATGGAGGCGCGGAAAGAAGCAGGCGGCGATGGCGAAGACGCGCCAAAGCGTAAACCCCAATCGCGGCCGTACAAATCGATCTTTGATTTCTGCGAGCGCGTTGATCTGCGGGTGGTGAACAAGAGCGTTATTGAGTCGCTGATCAAGTGCGGGGCATTCGATTCGATTCATCCGATCCGGGCAGCAACGACGGCGGCCGTGGAAAATGCGATGCGGATGGCACAGGCGTCGCAAGAGGCCAAGCGGGCAGGCCAGGAATCGCTGTTCGGCGGGCCGTCGACCGGCGCGGGGGCGATTGCGCAGGCAGAGCCCAAAGTCCCGGCAATTCCGGAATGGCCAAAGTCCGAGCGGATGACCTTGGAAAAATCCGTGCTCGGATTCTACGTGACGAACCATCCGCTGCGGGACATCGAGGCACTGTTTCAGTCGTACATCACGCTCGACACACAGACGATACGCAACGCCCAGGACAAGTCCAACGGCCTGATGGGCGGGCTGGTATCGAAGGTGCGCATGATGACGACCAAGAGCGGCCCGAACGCAGGTTCGCGCTGGGCGATTCTGGGCGTGGAGGATCTAGTAGGGACGATCGAGATCGTGCTGTATTCGAATGAATATCAACGATTCGCGGAATTGGTGAAGCCTGACACGGTGTTGTTCTTCGAGGGGATGGTGGACAAGACGCGGGAGGAGCCATCGTTCAAGGCAAAGGAAGTTTACACGCTGGAGAACGTGCAGAAGAGGAAGACCCGCGAGATTCTGATTCAGTCGAGTTCCATGAAACTGGATGAGGCGACATTGGAATCGCTCAAGAAGATCATGACAGAGCACAAAGGCGGGACGCCGGTCAAGATCGAAGTTACGGACCTGGCGATCCAGCCGGCCGTGCGGGTGCAGATGCAACTCGGCGGCGGATTGAACATCCAGAACGGCGGGGTGCAGGCGCTGCGAAATCTGTTCGGCGAAAGCCAAGTGCTGGCCATGGGCCCGAATCGTAAAGTGAAGCGTGTAGCACCGGCAGTGCATGAAGAGCCGATGATCATGCCCTCAGATGATCCGGAGTTGGTGGAAGTGGGATGAGGTACTGTGATTTCAGTCGACTCAAGTCGGAAACGAATTGCGGCGATCAGGGGGGGCTAACATGTATGCGCGGACGTGCGCGAAAGAAAGAATCGAAATTGTGTAGACCCCCGCAGCCAGGGGAATAACGCAGCCCAGACTACACCAGAGTTCGATACAACCCACAATGCCGGCTGCAAGTCCCCAGCCCCATGCACCCGCGCGGAGTCGATGGAGTTTGATGCCGGCGATAAGTTTCGTGATTCCAACGACGAACGCAAGACCGGCAAACACGGCGTATTCAATGAGCATCATGGTCATCGGAAAGGTGGAGGGCATCGATGCTGCGCTCGTCGTGGAAGTGGTACCAGTGGAGATGCGACTGCCCAGATTGCGCATGAAGAAGATGAGACCGACATAAACGATGGTGCCAAGCAAATCGAACAACGCGGAGAGGAATGTGAAAATAACTGCGAGCCGCAAAAGCAGCGCGGCGTTGCCGAAAGGCCTGACCGATGCATAGGTTAGTTCCGTAGGAGTCTGCATTGGAGGTTGCGACATGAGGTGTCCTCATCATTCAAACCGCAGAGACAGATAACATGACTATTCGACCGGCGACTCGCGCAGGAGCCGGTGGGCATCGGTGTGTGTGAGGAAATGAAGCCAGTTTGCGGAATCGGGATCGTCAACGGCCAGGACCGTTCCCAGATTGCCGAATGCGCCAGGTCCGCCGCCGGTGGCGCTGCCATCATCACCGCGAGCGCCGGCCGTTGCGGGTTTCAGGTCGCGCAGGTCATCGGTGCGGGCTAGGGTCACGTAGAGCCATTCGGCCCGGCTGGTGACGCGGCCGGGTTTCCGCAATCCGCGCGTCGGCTCGATCCGTTCCCGGTCGAGAACCGCCAGATGATGCAGGTGCCTCCGCCGCGATTCACGGCCCATCACAGGCACGGGAACGGTTTCATCCGGATCGCCGGCAATCGCCAGGGCGACTGCAAAATTTTCCACCGAGCCATAGCAAACCAGCGATGCCGCAAGTTCAATGGCACGTTCCGCCAATGCCGCGCCATCCGGAAGCGTGCGCCAGTTGCGCAGGTTCAGAACGATGACCATCTGTGGCGGGGCGTTGGAAGTCAGCTCGCGAACCATGATTTCACCGGTACGGGCGGTGTATTTCCAATGAATGGAGCGCACGTTATCGCCGGGCCGATACTCGCGGAGGCCGTAGAACTCATCGCATCCGCCACGGATATTGGAAGTCATGGTGCCGGTGGTGACGGCTTCACGGTAACGCAAAGCGAGGCGGCGGTTCAGCACGCCAATACGCGGATAGACGACCACGGATTGTGGCCGGGGCACTAAGACGGCATGGCGAAGGAAACCGAAGGGGAAGGAACAGGAAAGGCGGATTTCCGGCAGGGTAATGAGGCCGCGTTGCGCGGGAACCAGCTGGCTCATGACAGTGACGGTCTGCCCCGGCGCCAGGTGCAGCGCGAAGGCGCTGGGAAACCTGGTAATCGGCCCCAGTGGGCGCGTCTCGGTGATGCCAATGGCAAAGCAAGGCAATCGGTGCTTGCGATTAGTCAGAATGTATTGAAGCTGAAGTGGCTGTCCCGAAACGGCATAATCGGCGAGGCTGCGGCGGACATCCAGGCGGCGCAGCATCGCCCAGCTTCCCACGTAGGCGATGACAATGCCGCCCAACATCAGGCCGAAGGCCCAGAAGAGCAGATTGTTCTGCGAATTCATGGCGGCGATCATGACGAAGAACGTGATGCTGATGAAAATGATTCCCGCGAAGGTGACTTCGCGCTTCCGCCGCGATGGGGCTGCATGGGTGAGAATTTGTGGGGCTGATTCCGACATGGGATCCAGACGTAAGGACAACTGCCGTCAACAGAATGGGACCGCCGAGGCACGCGGATGAACGCCGTATTCACACCGGGCAAGGCACTTTCTGGAGGATCAACTGCAGAACGCGGGTGGCGGTGATCAGGTCGCCGTTGGAGAGATGATTCTTGGTGATGACGCGATGGGCACAAACGGGGAGTACCATGACTTTGATGTCATCGGGAGTGATATAGTCGCGGCTATCAATCAGTGCCAATGCCTGGGCAGCCTGCATGAGGGATAGTGCGCCGCGCGGTGAAATGCCGGTGTGAAGCTGCTCGTCGGCACGCGACGCTTCCACGATATTCATCAGGTAATCCATCAGTATGTTGTCGATCTTGACCTGGGAAGCCTGCCCCTGGAGGGCCTGAATGTCGGCGGTTGAAAGCACGGGGTCGAGATGGTCCAGTTTGTAGCGGCCGGGTTGCTGCTTGAGAATTTCCATTTCGCGGTCCCGATCCGGATAGCCCAGCCGGACACGCAAGAGGAAGCGATCCAATTGGTTTTCGGGAAGCATGTAGGTGCCTTCGAATTCGAAGGGGTTCTGCGTGGCCACGACCATGAACGGGCTGGGCAGTGGCATCGTTCGACCGTCGATGGTCACCGAATAATCGTTCATCGCTTCAAGCAGGGAAGACTGGGTTCGCGGCGTGGTGCGGTTGATTTCGTCGGCCAGCACGATGTGGGCGAAAATCGGCCCCGGCTTGAAATCAAAGGATTGCTTTTCGTGGTTGTAGATCGAGACACCAAGGATGTCCGAGGGCAACAGGTCCGGCGTGAGCTGGATGCGATTGAAGTTGCAGTTGATGGAACGGGCCAGCGCGCGGGCAAGCACCGTCTTGCCGACTCCGGGAACGTCTTCGATCAGGACGTGCCCTCGGGCAAGGAGGCCGACGATCACCTGCGTGACGGCCTGCTTTTGCCCGAAAAAGACGGATTCCATATTGGCGCGAAGGCGCTGGAGTGGGGTCATGAAGGCTCCTGAAGAACGGGATTGCTACCGTTAGTATAGACGCTGCGGGCGGCCAGATTAAGCGTCAAGTGAATCGCACCTGCATTCCGCTATTTATTGGCGTACTGGATCGCTCGAACGCCGCGGTAGACGGTCAATTCATACCACAGCAGGCCGGCGATGTGCGCCACGGCCAGCGAGCCGACGGAAATCCCCTCGGAAACGCGCGGCAAATAGTGGCGTGCATATCCATTATTCCAGAATGCCGCGAGCGCCACGAGTTGACAGCCGCCTAGAAACACCCAGAAGAGCATCAGGATCGAAGAGTAGCACGTGGCCTTCGAGGCGGCGGATAGCTCAATATGAAGGCCGTGAAACCGTCCGTAAACCACGATGCCGGCGGTTTCGATACCGACCATCATCAGCGCCAGCAGCGCCCAGACAACCGCGACGGCCAGACCGCCGGCGAAGAGGCCGATCCACCACTCGAACACGCCTACGGCGGCAAATGATGGAACGATCAAGTACGCCTCCAGCCCAACCAGCACCATCGATCCGATCAACCAATGCTGAGCCGCACGTTGGCCCTCGCGCGTCGGCATCGAATAGAAAAGCGATCGTGGCGCGAAAACAAGCTGGTACAACTGCCGGAAGACCGCGCCAAGACGCAGCCATGACGGATGGCGTTCCCATTCGGTCAGAGGACGATTGGCCTGACCGAGGGATTCGACAACCGGTTTGCCGCACTCCGGGCAGCGGCCGTCGCTCGCCGCGGCGCGAAGATCGTAGCCGCAGACATCGCAGGTGGGATCCTTGGGCTTGGGGAGTTCAGCGGCTGAACGGTAGTCGGTCCGCACCGCACGAACCTGGCCCACGAGGGTCCAGAACATCAGAAGTGCCAGCGACATCAGAATCGGCGCCATAGCGTTCTCAAAACCTGTTCGGAATCCGAAGAAGATCAAGCTCAAGAAGACCAGCGAGAGCACCGGAAACCAGATATGGATCCAGCCGGTGCTCAGAAGCACTGTGCGAAGGGTATGACGCAGACAAGCGCGATTATCGCCGGGCCGTGCCGCAAATGGCAGCAGGATGAAAAAGTTCATCAGGAAAACAGCGATGACGAGAGCCAACAGCGCGACGGCGATTCCATATCGCGTATCGTGAGCCATCTGCGATTTTGCGTGATGAAACCAGGTAGGAAGCTCATAAAACAGTCCGAGCCAGGTGTAAAAGGCGTTCGAACCCTGCGCCATTTTTGGTCCCACGAGCAGTTTCTTTTCATCCCACGAAACGTAGGAAACGAGCATGACGCAATACCATGGGACAACGAAGAGCAGGTTGACGATTGCCACGAGAATGGCTCTTGGCAATGAAACCGTATTCCAGCGATTTGCCATCCTCCGTGGACACACGTAAGCCGCCAGCGTGCTTAGCCAGAGTCGCACGAAGGACCACGCCCGTGGCTTTGCCGTCTCAGGTGCATCAGGGGAAGCCGCTGGATCGATGGCGGGACGAACAGCCATATCGGTCATGGGAACCTCTCAATCGGAAGGCGGTTTCGTGGTGCCCGGAATCACCGCCCTCTAATTGTATTACTTGGTCCCCGCGTATTTGTTCGCAAGTTGCTGAATAACCGGCTGGTTTGGCTCAATTTTGAGCGACCGGTCCCAATATCCCAAGGCTTCGCGGGCCAGCGAGATGTCCGGTGGGTTGGCTGCAAGGGATTGTGACATGGCAATGACCCCCAGGCCGTTAAGCGCCTGGAAGTAGTTGGCGTTCTGCCGCAGGGAATCGTTGAAGGCCTCGCGAGCCTTGTCCGGCTGGTGCAATTTATAGTAGGTAACGCCGAGGCGCTCCGAAACCACGGGCGAAGGAGCAAGGTCTTTGGCCGTATTCAGGACGTTCCTGGCCTGCTCGTACTTCTGCTGTTTGAAGTATTCCTGAGCCAGGTTGAGATAGACTTCCGGCTGTTTGGAGTTGTATTCGATGGCCTTCTTGAGTTCGTCAATAGCCATATCGGTCTGGTTGAGCCGAGCGTATAGGATGCCCAGGTTGGCGCGGGTATTGGGCGAATCCGGATTGCCGTTGACGGCACGCTGGGCATAGGAAAGGCCGCGCAAAGGCTCGCCGAGTTGGACGTAAACCATGGCCAGGTTCATGTTGGCGTCCGGGTCCAGAGGCCGAATCTCGACGGCCTTCTGATACGCCTTGACGGAGTCGGCAAAGCGCTTCAGGTACTGGCACATCAGGCCGAACTGGTAATTCGCATTGAAATTGAACGGTTCGATCTTTGTGGCGTGCTCAAAATCCTTGGCCGCCTGTTCGTAGTCGCCCTTCTTCTTGTAGACTTCGCCCCGCGCCACGTAGGCCAGGCCGAGCTGCGGGTTCTTTTCGATGGCCTTGGAGAGTGAATCCAGCGCCGAATCGAGTTCCCCACGATCCGCCTGCAACTGCCCTTGAAGATAGCGGTCCAGAGATGTCGGCTGATGCCAACATCCGCTCAGCGATCCCATTAGTGCCAGAGCTACAAGCCAGCGAATTGTGGTCATGAGAGTGCCTTTCCACGAACCAGGGAGTACGACGCCTATGCGCGCAAAACGCATGACAATCAACGCACAAGGTACTGTGGATTATCGGCTAAGGAAAGCGCCGGAGGTGAGCCGACCCAAGACTGGACCGACAAAAAAGCCGCAGGCATTGCCCGCGGCTTTTTTCGCTCAAATCGTTTGCCCAATCAGCTTCGGACTCGAAAGCCCGGCAGCGATCAAGGATTGTCTTTGAAGAAATACGGCGTGCCCGTCGGATAGACCTTGTTGGGATAGACGATCGATTGCGGAACGGGCTTTTCCGTCAGCCGCGTAGGACGATCCAGCAGCAGAATCCGCTCGACATCATCGGGGATTTGCTTGCCGTTGGTATCCATCGCATGCACCATGCGATTGCCATTCTCGGCAGGGGTATCCGTAAGAGATTCACATCCCGTAAGGGGAAGCAAAGCCAAAGGGAAGGCCATCAATAACAGACCACACTTCATGGAGACCTCCGCAGCGAAATGTAACCACACCAGTTACAGTTTAATTAACAGTAATTGCCGCAAATGTCAAACCCTATATTGATCGGATTTGGAGAGTTCGTGGCTGTTTGGATCGAGTTGCTCACTCGAAGAGCAGCGACAACTGGATCGTGGGTGTTTCCAGAAGGGTCGGTCTCAAGTGGCGGCAACGGAGAGTACCACGTGACAAGGCACTACCGACGGCAACAATCAGGATACTGAACCGTTAGTTCGAAAGCAGACCGTCTTGACAGATGATTCGTCTGGATGTATTTCGACAGGTCCCTTACCACGGTTTGGACGTAATAAGTGGAGATCCGCATGAGCCACGCGGCTGATATTGTGGTCGATCGACTGAGCAAAGCCTATGGCGCTTTTCTCGCAGTGGACCGCATCTCGTTTGAAGTGCCCAAAGGCACAATTGTCGGCTTTCTGGGCCCGAATGGCGCCGGTAAGACGACCACCATTCGCATGCTGACTTGCTACCTCCCCCCCACCGGCGGAACCGCCAGTGTGGCCGGCTATGACGTTTTCCGTCAAAGTCTGGATGTCCGCAAAAAAATCGGCTATTTGCCGGAAAGCACGCCTCTCTATACCGAAATGCGCGTTCAGGAATACCTGGACTTCAAAGGCAAACTCCATGGCATGGATCGTTCAACGCGTCAGAAGCGCATTGCCGAGGTCGCAGCGCGTTGCTGGATCACCGATCGCCTCCAAAGCGTGATCGGAACGCTCTCCAAAGGGTACCGCCAGCGTGTGGGCATTGCCGACGCCATGTTGCACAATCCACCCGTACTCGTCTTGGATGAACCCACGGTGGGTCTCGATCCTTCGCAAATCCGCGAGGCACGTCGGTTGATTTCCGAACTGGCGGGCGATCATACCGTTCTGCTCAGCACCCACATCCTTCAGGAAGTGGAAATGGTCTGCAAGCGGGTAATCATCATCGCCAACGGCAAAATCGTCGCGCAGGGTACGCCGGACGAGCTGAAGAATCGTCTGGGGTCCGGGCTGATCGTCGAAGTCCGCGGTCCCGCGGATCAGGTGCGAAGCGCCATCAATGCCATCCCGGGCATTACCGGCGTGGATGTGCTGCAGAACGGACCGGTATGTCGCGTCGGAGTCCGTGGAAAGAATAGCGCGGAACTCCGAGAGCAGATTGCCGCACTCGTGTCGCTACGCGGTTGGGGTCTCCGCGAAATGCGCACCGAAGGGGCATCACTCGAAGAATTTTTCGTCCGCATTACCGATCCGGGTTCGGCCGCGGCTTAAGAACAAGTAGCACGTAACAAGATTAAAAACTGGCAGTCCATAGAGGAAGCGGGTGCATATGAGTCGGGTAATGACGATTGCGAAGCGCGAGGTAACGTCGCTGTTCTTCTCGCCGATCGCTTATATCGTGATGTTTCTTTTCCTGCTCTACATGGGATTGGTATTCGCGGGACTGGTATTCGTGCCGGGACAGCTCACGGAGCTTCGACGCCTGGTCGATTTCTCGCGGTTTGGCCTTTTCTTTATCGTTCCGCTGATGACCATGAGCCTCTTTTCGGATGAGTATCGCTCAGGCCGCATCGAGATGCTTCGAACCAGTCCGATCACCGAATTCGATCTTCTCCTGGGAAAATTCATTGGTGCAATGTTTTTCTTCCTCATTCTGCTGGGCCTCACGTTGATCCATCTGACACTTCTGATGATCTTCGGCCATCCTGATTACGGACAGACGTTCTCCTGCTACCTCGGTCTGGCACTGATGGGCATGATGTTCGTCTCTGTCGGCTTGTTCTATTCGTCATGCACACAGAACCAGATCGTCGCGGCACTGGGCAGTCTGCTTACGCTCGGCTTTTTCACCTTTAGCGGCGGGCTGAGCGAACTCATTCCCGGCAGCACGAAAATATTCGAATGGATTCATTCCGCGATGATCTACCTCAGCGTCGGAACCCATCTCGAAGACTTCTCGAAAGGCGTGCTCGATACCTCCCACCTGTCATACTTTCTTGGCTTTTCCGCCATATTTCTTTTCATGACCTACCTGGTGCTTGAGAGCAGAAAATGGCGTTAAGAATCCACCGATAGGATTTTTCACGAGACTCACGCGTCCCAAACGGGACTGTCGAATAAGGAATTCCACATGACGCAAAATGAAAATCAGATTGAAAGCGGGGCGTCGGCACGGGGGATGTACTGGGTGAACCTCTCGTTGCTTGCCGTACTGGGTGCCGTGATTCTCGGCTTTGCCCTCTACATGACCAACACCCACAAGCTTCACGCCGACCTGACTTCCGGCGGGATCTACTCACTCTCAGGATCCACCAAGAAACTGCTCCAGCAGGTCGATGAGAAGGGGCAGGGCTACGAACTGGTGAGTCTTTTCAACAGCGATGCGGAAAAGAACACCCAGGTCAGAGATCTGCTCGGGGAATATTCCCGCGTGTCCAAGCGCATAACGGGCAAGGATCTTTCTGAAGCGAACCGCGACGAGATCCTCGGGAAAATATTTGATCGCTATGCCGGCGAAATAAAGCCGTATGAGAATGCCGTTTCGGAATTTGAAAAACTCTCCAAGAGCCTCGATAACTTTTCGGAAATCGAGGGCGCCAATCTTGGCGCATTGGCCCAGAAGGAAAAAAATTCCGCCCAAACGAGGAAGGAATGTGCTGAACTCCAGGGATTCTTCAACAGTTCGCTCAAGGAAGAACTGGCCCGTCAGCAACGCGCCATTCGTAAAATTTCAGACAGCAAACCCGCGGAATGGTGGAAAGCCACAGCGTCATTGAAGACTTTCCTTGACGAAGCATTGCCGGATATCACATCCCTAGCGGATAAGGGAAAGTACAAGGAAACCTTCAGTGCGCCGTTGATCGCCTATCTCGACTCCGCGGCAGATCGCTACAAAGCGATGAGTGATTCGCTCAAGACCTACAAAGAGCATTTGGACAAATTGCCGCCACTGAAGGTACAGGATGTTATTGATTCGATCGGTTCCAATACGATCATTGTTCTTGGCCCTACCGCTGCGAAGGTGATCGGCAGCTCGGATATTTATAAGGTCCAGCGCAGCCCCAATCCGCGCGAGACCGGACCGACAGCATCATTCGAAGGCGAGCAGGCGGTAAGCTCCGCGATTTTGGGACTGGTACGGCCGGATAAGGTCAAGGTGGTCTTCATTTCCGCAGGTTCCGGGCCACTGTCTTCCGGCGCTTACAGCATGATTACGGATCGGCTGAAGGATTTGAACTTCGAAGTCATGGACTGGTCCCCGCCGGGCGGAAATCCCGGAGAACGAGCGCCAGCCGATCCCAATCCGCCTGCAGAGGGCAAAGGCGTTGTCTGGATCGTGTTTCCTCCGGAACAGTCCAATCCGCAGATGGCGGCGATGGGCATGCCTGCACCAAGCCCGACGGGCGTGATTGAAGCCGTCAAGAAGCACATCGCTGATGGCGGCCAGGTGCTCATCTTTGCTGAGCAGACTTCGACCAATCCATTTGCCAGCGAAGGCCCGGCGGGTTTTCCCTATGAGGAAATTACCCGCGGATTTGGTGTGGACGTCAAGGCGAATTTCATGGTGCTCAAGAGCTACGATTCGCAGGAAGGCAGCGAGGCGCTGCCCCTGTTTGAGCTTTCGAGATTCCCCGAGCATCCGATCACCAAGCCCATTCAATCGCTGCCGACGCGTTTTGTCGCTGTGGGACGATCGCAGATGGGATTTGTCGGCGCGCCGACGGTGGTCGGGGTGGACCCGAAGAAGCCAGCGGATGTCGATGCGCAGGTGATCGTGGATACCGGCAACGATCGTTCGATCTGGGGCGAATCGACGGTCTCCGCAGAGCCGAAATTCGATCCGAAGGAGGATCTTGCCAGTCCGGTGCCGCTGGCGGTCGCGGCCAGCAAGAAGGTCACCGTGAGCGGTAAACAAGAAGAACTGCGAATCGTGGTCATCGGGAGCAAGACGCTGGGGCGAAACGAGTTGATTCAGCCGCAGTTGCAGATGCGAAGCGGGGCGTTGTATCAGGTAGTGCCCTATCCGGGCAACGCGGAACTTTTTGTGAACTCGGTGCTGTGGCTGAGTGGGTATGAAAATATGATTGCGGTGAGCGCTAAGTCGAATGCGGCGTTGCGTATTCGCGACATTCAGCCGGCGGTGCTGACGACGCTCCGCTGGGGCGTGCTGTGGGGCGGAGCTCCCGCCGCGGCGTTGATCGCCGGCGCCGTTGTCTATGCCATTCGCCGGCGCTGATCAGGAATATCGCTTAATCTGTTCATTCTGAGGGGCCTTTTACCATGAATTTTCGATTGACCATGGTTCTTGCGATTCTGCTGTTGCTGATCGTCAGCGTGTTCGTGTGGACTAACATGCCCAAAAATCCGGATGACAACAAGAATCAGACACCCAAGAATGCGCTGATGAATCCGCAGCCCAAGGATATTCAGAGCATCTCGTATTCCCGCGACGGCGCTGTGCAGGTCGCCTTTGAGAAGACCGCCGGCAAGTGGCAGCTCACGGCTCCCGTGGCTGCCGCTGCCGAGACGTATCAAATGGAAATCCTGACCGACATGCTCAAGGGGCTGGCGTTCAAGGATAAGTTTTCACCGGAGCCGACCGGGCAGAAGTCGGAAGACGCCACAGGCTTGAAATCGCCGCACAGCCTGGTGGAATTCACCGATGATGCAGGCAAGAAGCACATGCTGGCGCTGGGCCAACACACCGTCGGCGGCGTCTATGCGCGATTGGATGGCGGCCAGACGATTTATCTTCTCGATTCCGATCCGCTGGAAAAGCTCGACAAGGATTCCAACGAATTCCGCAGCAAGACGATGCTCGAAGTGGCGACGGACAAGGTCACGAAACTGCAAATCGCCACGGAAACTCAAACGGTCGAATTGAGCAAAGGCGCCGAGGGGAAGTGGGTAATCGACCGGCCGATCCCGGCGCGGGCCAATGCCACGGTGGTCAACGATCTGCTGGCGGAGTTCAAGACGCTTCGTGCCGTAGGATTTACGCGGCTGACCACGCAAACCGCCGTTGGCATGAATCCTGCGGCCGTGACGGTGACAGCGACGGTCGACGAAACGCCCTCGGCCCCCACAACCGGGCCTTCTCCCGCCACGGCTCCGGCCAAGTCTACAAAGAACATCGCGCTTCACTTGGGTTACTACACTGATCCCGTCCAGAAAAAAGCGGTTTATGCGGCAGTCGAAGGATCAAATGCGGTCTTTACGCTGGCTTCGGAAAGCTTCAACAAGCTGAACAAAACACTGAACGACCTGCGCGATCCGGCGATCACGCCTGCCGCAGTGAGCGATGCTTCGCATGTGTCCATCACGCAAGGATCGAGCGTCCTGTCACTGACGAGAACGACAGCCATGCCGCCGACCTGGTTCTTTGTTACCTCCGCTGCGGCAGGCCAGGCACCCGCCCTACCGATTCCGGCTGGTACGCTGGAGGTGGCGAATCTGCTGACCAATCTGAAAAATCTGCGAGCCATCAAATACGTCGACAACGCAGGAGATCTCAAATCCATCGGTCTCGATCCGCCGCAGAGCAAATACGCACTGCAGGTTCCGGGACAGAGCCAGGAAGAAGTGATTCTGGTCGGCAAGCCGGAAGCGGCGGACAAAGTCACGCCGGTAATGCGCCAAGGCGAGCCGACGGTTTATCTGGTGCAGACGGGTGATGCGGAAAAGGTTTCAGCGACGCCGCTGAGCCTGCGGGACAAGGTGATCGATCGCCTGTCGGCTGACAGGATTCGCGAGATCGCATTTGCAGGTCCGGCGGCGAAGGCGCAGACGGTTTTGCATCAGGGCACGTCCTGGCAGGTGGTCAGTGGTGGCAAGACGGCCAAGGTCGATGATTCCAAGGCCACGGAACTGCTCGCGCTGTTTACCCCCATCACGGCCAGCAAATGGCTATCCACCGATGGTGCGAAGCAATTGAAGAGCGCTCCGGATGTCGAGATCACCATTTCATTGAGGGAAGATGCACCGGCGGCCACCACGGGGCCAGCAACCGCTCCTGCGGCCCTCAGTGCGGGCATGGGACCGGTCAATGCACGTACGGTGACACGGGCCATCAAGCTTTGGAAGCAGACGGTGAATAACGTCACGAGTTGGACCGCGACGTACGATGGAGATCCGAGCCATACCTGGACGTTCGAGCCGACTGCCGCGCTTGTCAGTGATGCGACCGCGGGTAGCTTTGCCGAGATTCCGACGACGCAGACTCAGCCGGCGACCGAGCCAGGCGCGCAACCCGCAACGGAACCGGCGAATCACTAGATCGCTGCACCGCGCCAGCGCCGGGCATACTGGCGAGAGATCTGTGCAAACTCATCGCCCGAAATTCCTGAAACATCTGCAATCATTGTCTTCTGTGATGTCATTTTGCCTGCCGGGAGATGTGCGAATGACCATGGCGGGTCCGCGTAAAGACCCTCACGTCCCAACCGGTTTTCTCAGGTCCGAATCGTGTCCAGCATTACTGCGGCCAGCGGGCCGAAGATCAACACGGGGAGCCAGGCGGCCAAAAGCGGATCGACCGTGAAATGCCCCAGCAGCACGGTGCCCCCCAACTGAAAGAGCATGAAGGTGCTGGCGAACACGAAACCGGCGACGGCAACGCAGTAAAACATGTTGATGATCAGGCGGCCGGGCTCACGGGTGAGAAGGAAGGGTATGCCGATCAAAAGGAGGATGAGATTCATCAGCGGTTGGGTGAAACGGATATGCATCATCCGGGCGAGCATCGGCTTGTTGACGTCGGGGCTGTTCTGGATCAAATCGTAAATTTTGGCGCTGGAGAGATACTCGACAGACTTCTTGGAGAAGACGAGGTCCAACTGCGCGGGCGTGATGCCGGTGTGATAGAGCAGTGTTTTCTGCGGTCCGGCGGCGCGTTGGGAGGGGTCGGCGTCGAGACGGTCGTCAATCTGGCGGGCATTCTTCATGACCCAGGCTTCGGTCGATTCCTGCACGCCGCCGGTGAGCTCCTTCGGCGGAATCTCCCAGATGGCGACATCTGCCATGATCCGTCCCAGAGGAGCGCCATTTTCGTCGCGTTGGATGATCCGCAGGTCGTAGAGCGTTTTGTTTACGGAGTCGTACCGGGTGGCGAGCACGAGCGAGTTGTCGGTATCGCGAACGAAATAGACGGGATCGTTATGCGTGATGGGCTGGGCGACTTCGCCATGCTTACGCATCAATTTTTCGACGACCGAGGGTTGCGGAATGATAAGTTCCTGGTTGATCACGTGGACGGCCGAGATGCAGACGGCGCAGATGATGATCGGCGTAGCCACGCGGTACAGCGAAACACCGGAGGCCAGCATGGCCGTGAGCTCGTTGTGCCGGGTCATCCTGACCATGGTGAAGCCGGCGGCCAGGAGGGGGACGATGCCGGCGATCTGCTGGAAGACGGCGAGGGACTGGTAGGCATAGAAATCGACGATGTCGCTGAGAATCGCCCAGGCGGTTGTACCGGTGGTATCGGTTGCGGCGTTGGCAGCTTTCGTGAAATTATCGAAGTTGACGATGAGATCGAAGAGGATGTAAATGCCCATCAACACACTCAGCGCCAGCAGGTAGTTGATGAGAAAGGAACGGATGATGTAACGGTCAAGAATCCGCATGACGGCTGATTTATCCCTTTATCGAGTTTCCGTTACACACATCATTGGCGAAGCAATTTCGCGTATACCCCAAGCACCAGCACGAGGAGCAGGAGGTTTCCGGCCCAGATTATCGCGATGCCGAAAGGAACATTCTTCGGCGCGCTCTCGGCAAGTTGGCGGCCCGCGGTGATCAGCACCATCAGCAGGGCCGCAGGAATCACACCAACGACGAACACCGCCAATGGATTGCGCCCTTTCATGAGGATGCCCAGAGCGGCACCGAGAAGAACGAGCGTCAGGCAGGAAAGAGCGAACGATCCGCGGCTGTTGAGCTCCGAACTGATGTTCTGAAACAGTTGGCGAATGCGGTTGGTGGCATCGTTGGCGAGGCTTTTCATCGCCGGGCTGTCGGCGTCGGCGGCGAGCTTCAGGAGGTCCAGGGGCGCCAGAGTGGGGCCGGCGTGTAACGCGTCCGGAATCGAAATACTCGAGAGCGTTGTGACGCCGACCTGCATGGGCGTCATGGAACGAACCATGTCCTTACGCACCACATTGTCGCGCAGTTGCAGGACACCGACGATAGTGTCCGGCGAAAAATCGTCAAAACTGAGCAGAAAATCGGCGGCACCACACGTGTAGGTGTTGATGTGGCGGCCGTTCTTGTGCTGCTCCACACGAACGGGTACTCCGCCGGCCGCGCGGAAGACCAACTGTTTGTCGTCGTTCAGGACCGCACTGGGGGCAAAGACGTGAAACGATTCATGCGAACTTGGATCGTAAGAATACGTGTCAAAATTCAGCGCACGCGTTACGCCGTGCGTGTTCCACTCCGCAAGTAGATTCCCCGCGACGAGCTCACATTCGTGAGCCTGACTGATTCGCTTGACGACATCCCTTACGGGCGGGAATTTGTAGGGTTCCTTGTCTAAGGTAAAAAGCTGGCGGATGTTGAGGAATTTGGGCTTCGTTTTCAACATTGAGGGAACGGTGAGGTTCTTGCCCGTGGGAAGGAACGAGGTGAGCGACCCGGAAATTGCGGTGAAATTCCGCGGATCGTAACCGGCTGCGTCGACGAGTTCGGGTGTGATCTGCACGCTGTCCTCGGAGGGCACGTCAGTGATCGTCAGTTTGGCCTGGCGGGCGACGATGATCGCCAGCGGCTGGTTATCTTTGCCGATGGGAGTGGCGGCCATGCCGTTGAGAAGGACGACGGACTCGCCGGGCTTTTCTCCGGGCAGTTGCTCCGCCTGATTGGCGTAGACAATGACCTTGCCGTATTCGAAGGCTTCCTGCCTGCCGACCTGGCCGACCAATACACCGGCAAGATCCTTCATGATGGCGCGTTCGGCGGCCTGGAGATAGTGCGGAACAACGTAATTGACAAAGACGAGATCGACGGAGGCCACCGCAAGGCCGAGGATGAAGGCCGGCATCACGATAGTGATGAAGGAAATTCCACCGGCGCGGCAGGCGGTCAGTTCGTTGTCGGTCGCCATTCGCCAATACACGAGGACGGAGGCGAAGAGAGCGGAGATGGGGATGGAATAGGCCAGCATGGCGGGCATGCTGCTGGTGAGAATGATCAACAGCTGTGCGAGTTCGAGATTATGTTTGGCAAAGGGCTTGAAGGTCCAGCCGAAGGCCATCAGTGTCGTGAGCGCCCCGGACGTCATCAGGAAGATGCGTAGCATTTCGCGGATAATGTACCAGTGCAGTGTTTTGTAGATCATCCCTGTCCTGTACCCGTTCCCTGGAAGCCATTGTTTGCCATTTCACCGGAAAGCCGCGCGCGGGTCAATGTGTTGACGCGGATGAACAGTGCAGAAACCAGCCTCAAGATGCCGATTCATGAAAGACGGCTCGCATCAACGTGCGGGTTCGGATCCCGGCAGGGGGACGATTTCACCGACCAGGAACGAATGCCCGAGGGTGCTGGCGTGTGGACACCTTGCCGGACTCGTCTATAATCCGCGATTGATTCGGTTCCAGATTCACGGAGGACTCTGTAATGCATAAGCCCAATTCCCATCAGTCTGGCCTCAATGCGTCACATGTAGCTCGCGTATCGCTTTCGCTGGGGCTGTTGCTGGGCGCTGCGGTGCTGGCGGCCTGTGAATCGCCTCTGCAGCAGAGTTACGCGGACCGTTCCACGAGCAAATATGCGGATTCGCTTGTCGCCCGTGCAATCATGGATAACACCTATCGCGGGGAAATGCTTTCTGCGACGACCGCAGACGGCGGCGTGCGCGAGCTGGCACGGGTGGATTCACCGGGCCCGGCTGCCGGTGATGCCGCGGTAACGCCTGCTGCCGCAGGTGCGCCGACCACTGCGCCCGCCACGGAACCGAGCAACCAGGTCAAGCAGAATGATGTTCCGCCTCCACCATCGAAGACCGGCGATTCAGCAGACATCATGTTCCTGGGAGAGAATGCGGCCAAGCTCAATGCTTCCGAGAACCAACTCAATCTTTCGCTGCAGGACGCAATTGCCCGGGCTCTCAAGAACGCGCTGAGCATCAAGGTGGAATCGTACAATCCGGCGATCAAGGAAACGGCGATCATCCAGGCCCAAGCGGCGTTCGATCCGATTCTCTTCGGGCAATCCAGTTGGCAGAATCTGGATGACCCCATCAACCAGTTCACACCGAACCTGAATAATGGGACGCAATTCGGCAATTCCATCGGCGTCAAATCGCTTCTTCCGACGGGCGCACAGGTTCAAGCCCAGACCAGCGTGACCTATCACGATATCCCCAACTCAGATGGTCTCGTGCCATTTAGCCATTCCTATGCCGCCAACATTGGTTTGAGTGTCACCCAGCCGCTGCTCAAGGGATTCGGCACCGACGTCAACGAGGCGAATATTTATCTGGCGCAGCGCGACCACAGAATTTCACTGGCCACGTTCCGCCGTCAGGTGATCACGACGGTGGAAAGCGTCGAGGAAGCCTACGACAACTTGCTGTTGGCCAAAGCCAACGTCTATGTACAGGAACGGTTGCTCCAGGCAACGCTGGACACGCAGAAACGCATCAAGGCGCGTGCGGATGTCGATGCCGACAAAATCCAGATCAGCCAGGTGGAGGCGGCAGTACAGTCGCGCAGCGCTGATCTGATCCGGGCGCGCGCCCAGCATCGGAACACTTCCGATCAGCTGAAGACGGCGATCAATGATCCGGAGATCGACATCCGCCAGAATCTTCTGATCAACCCGACTGATAAGCCGATTTCGGAGCCGATTGCGTTTAACCTCGGCGAGCAGATTGATATTGCGCTGCGGCAGCGCACGGAACTGCAGGAGGCTCGCCTGCAGATCGAGCGTGCGGACATTGTTTTGAAAGTTGCCAAGAATGCCCTTCTTCCCAAGGCCGACCTTACGCTGAGCGTGCAGTCCAGTGGGCTCGATGATTCGTTCGATTCCGCCTGGGGCGGCACGATCAACGCGGCAAAGTTCCTCGACTACGGGGCGGGCCTGAAGGTGGAAATCCCCTTTGGCAATCGCGAGGCCGAGGCCGGAAAACGCCAGACCGAACTGCAGCGTGAACAGGTGATCGTGCAGATGGTCCGCGTTGCCCAGCAGATCGTGCTGGATGTGAAACTGCAACTGCGCGATGTGCTATCGAGTTATCAGGAAATCCAGGCGCGGTCCCGTTCGCGTGTCAGCGCGGCCGACCAGTTGCACGCGTTCATTCAGAAGGAAGAAATCGTCAACCTGACGCCGGAATTTCTGAACCTGAAACTGCAGGCGCAGTCGCAACTTGCCCAGGCTGAGTTGGCGGAGATTCAGTCGGTCATCCAATACAACCTGGCGATCGCCAAACTCGAACAATCCAAGGGAACACTGCTGGAATACAACCGCATCTCGCTGGACAAGGCCCCGCCCGTCAGCAACAAGGACGATCTTGGGAAGATCCGCTTCCTGGGTCATACGTACGATGTGAAGTAATTCAACGTGCCAGCAATTGTGCCGAAGGGTGAGAGTTGTTCACCACCAAGGTGCCGCGCCTCCAAGTTTCACTTGTGGCCAGTCCTTTGGGATCCAACTTGATCAAGTGCTTTGTCAGCCCATGCCAGCATGTCTTGGGCGTTTTGAAACGTGAGCCGCACCATGGCGCGTTCATACGGCAGCCAGGCGTGACCTGAATGCTCGTCGGAAACGGCCACTTTCTCGGCTCGCGTGCGACCGATGAAGTAGGTCACGGTCTTCTCAATATTTCCATTTTTTGATGAGTAGAAGCGGTAGTGCATGTTGCGCTGCAGGCGTGTGACGCGATCTACCTGGCGGATTCCCGTTTCCTCGCGCAGTTCACGAACCGCCGCCTTCCAAGCCGTCTCGCCCTTTTCGAGATGCCCTTTCGGGTAATCCCAGTGTTTGCCGTAGTCGAGCAGCAAATAGAGCCTGCCTTCATGGGTCTCACGAAAAACAATGAAGCCTGCCGAAAACTCGCGTCTGATCGGCGCGGTCTTCCGAGGCTTTCCCTTGCGCACGGTTTTTCGACCACCCGCGTGGCCTGCATCGGCCGAAAGGAAAAGGATTTCTCTGGTCAAAGATGTTGCCTCAGTGCGATTAGTTATCATGGAATCACAGCGGCTTGCCAAGCAACTGCCGTTTCTGCCGGAGGAATTGCAGATGGTGCTCCAGATGCTTGACGTAGGTTTCGACGAGGTGCCCCAGGGTGATCCGGCCGGCTTCGTTGTGGGTGCCGACGCGATCGAATGCCACATCGGGAAGGTTCCGCAGAATCTCCGCGGTCAGTTGCCGATTCTTCGCGAATATCTCGGCGGCAAGGAAGGGGTCCATGCGCTCATAGAAAAGTTTCTGCGAAAACAAGGTCTCGTTGTAGCCGATGATCGTCGGGTTCTCCTCGGCAATCACGCGCTTCATGCGGTCTGATGCGACCAGGTCGGAATCCATCAGGTGCAGCACGATTTGTTGAATCGACCACGTCCCGGGCACCGGATACGCTTGGAAATCCGGTTTCGTCAGGCCCTGGATGGACGTTGCCAGCAATGGCCCGCCGCGTGCATAATCCTCGATCAGCGTTCTTTTCACTTGGCACCTCCTCGTGGCAATACTATAGTCAGAGCAGCAACAGGGGGCGAGAGTTGCCCTGTTCAAGTCAGGACTTTTCCACCGAGGCCCTATGCCATACGCCGATCACAAAATTGCAGCCGGCACGCGTTCCGTCGCCTGCGGCATCATTACGTGCTCGGACACGCGCACGGTGGAAGAGGATGAATCCGGGCGGATAATCCGCGAACTGCTACAGGACGGCGGTCATACCCATCCGTTTTATTCGATCTGCAAGGATGATCCGGCCACGATCCGTTCCCTGATGGGCGACTGGTGTGCCCGCCCCGAAATCCAGGCCATCATCCTTAACGGCGGCACCGGGATCGCCCGCCGAGACAATACTTTTGACGTGGTTTCCGCCATGCTGACCAAGACTCTCCCGGGTTTCGGCGAGCTCTTCCGCATGCTGTCGTATCAAACCATCGGCAGCGGGGCGCTGCTTTCCCGCGCGACGGCCGGCATCATCGTGTCTCCCCCCCCACCGGCAATTCCCGCCCGCCACACGATTGTTTTCTCCATTCCCGGTTCCCCCAATGCGGTGGAACTGGCGATGACGAAGCTCATCCTGCCGGAGCTCTCGCACCTTGTGTGGGAGACGATTCGCTAGCCTTCAGAGCGTATTCCAGCTCATTTCCGCCGGCGCAACAGCCCCATCGCACCCAATGCCAGTAGCCCCAGTGTGCCTGCTTCCGGCACGCTGGCCAGATAAACGCCCGAGCTGATGTTGCCATGGATATCCTGGGTCGTCGCCAGAAAAGCCAACACATTATTGTCATTGAATACTGGATAGAAACCATCTTGCCCGCCGCTGGGGAGTGGCAAAGAGAGATCCATAACCAATCTATTGGGATCATTGTTGAGCAACCCGCCCACGCGTGCGACGAGTCTTAGGCCGGTGACAGAATCCCAGACCAACAACGCCTCGCCATCCTGACTCGGATCACCCGCGTTGAGCAGGTTGGCCATAAAAGCGATTTCACCGAGGCTATTGGCTGCATAACTTCCGAATTCCGGAGAACCTGAATTTCCTAAGGTGAATCCCGACAGGCTGCCCGTCAGCGCATCGCCTTCGCTCACGACGCGAACCAAGCCGGCGCCGGTCGACTTCCATAGACCTTCATCATTGCTACCGTCCACGCCGGCGCCGTGGGTAAGTTGTGCGCTGAAGACGATATCGCCCTTGGCGTTCACTTCGGGTGTGCCGAAACCGTCAAACTGTGTTCCGGTCGGGGCGGCACTTTGGGCCACCAGCGTCAAAGCAGATGGATTGCTGGACTGTGCCGACCAAATCCCCTCATAGCCGTTCGCCGTCGAGGCCCAGAAGGCCAGTTTCCCTGCGTTATTGATGGATGCCGTCGAGCCGAATAGTGCCGTCGGGTTGCTGAAACTAGAAAATTGATTGGTTCCGCCATCGAGCAGGGTATCGGTTGTTGCCACGGCATGGATGACATTGCCTGGGCCGCCGCTGGGATTGACCTGCCAAATTCCGCTGCCGCCGGCCCCTTGCGCCTGGACAAGAATCACGTTGTGAGAATTCACGGTCATCAGCCCTGGAGAATCCGCAGGCTGTCCGCCAACGATGAAATCCGTGGTTGGACTGGCCACCAGGGTGGTCGTACCGCCGGGATTCAGAGAGTGAACGTACAGACCGAGATTCGATGAATTATCAGTTGCCGTGAACACGACCGTTCCCGAGGAACTCAGCAGAGGCGGGCTGTAAAACGAACTGAACTGAGCCCCCCCGCCGCCGATTTGCGCGATCTCTGTCACGCCACCGGACAAGGTGCCCGCCCGAATCGATTGATCCGCCCCTACCTGGTAAGAATACGCAACGTATCCGCCGGAGGCCGCGATCGGCGCTGAGGGCGGAAATGTGCCTGCCCCGTCAATCTTCGTCGCTACACCGCCGACCAATCCGTAAAGGTCAATGGAACCGTCGGTATGAGCACCATAGAAGAAGACGTTGTTGTGCTGATCAAGCACCGGCCAGGCAAACGGATACGACAACGATGCGCCAAATGGCGTCTCGCTGCCGGCATCAAACGCTGGCTGGCCAGACCATGCATGGCCTGGTCCGCTGAGCGCAATAGTACTGATCACCGGGTATTCTGCCAGAACTGCCCTGGACAAGAGCCCCAAAGAAACCAACGCAAAAACAACCGAGCCGGTCCGCATCACGGATCCTCCGTGGTACAGGATTTTGTCGATCGGCGACGCTGTGCACGAACCCCGCGCACGAGCCTCCGGGCGCCACCAACCGATGCCTCCAGCTCTCATCTCACTCAATTAGGTATGCAGTGAATATAGCACCGTTCTTATTATTGGCAATTAGAAAATCCTAAAACGGTCTCGAATGAAGACGCTTCGACTTCTTTGCATTTGAATTTCCTCCGCGTGCCGCGGAGAATCCCCGCATGTCCAATCAACCACAACTCTTGCCGATCAAGCTTTTGCCGCAGCAAATCTCGCATGCGCGGGCGATTATTTTTGTTGTTTTGCTGGCGCTGCCGACGTTGATGATGTATTTGGGGACGGGGGATGCGAATGACATGATGGAATTTTTTAATTTAATACCGGTGCGCGAGGCGTATCGGGATGGGCATTGGTTGATGCCGACGCTGAATAACGTGGCTCGGTTGGAGAAACCGCCGTTACCTGTTTGGCTGCCGGCAGTTATGGCAAGGGTCTTGGGGAGGGATTCGCTGTGGGTTTTACGATTTCCGTCGATTCTGGCGGGGATTTTGACGGCGGTGGCGGTTTATGGGATGGGATGCCTGGCGTTTTCGAAGAAACAGGAAGACACGCATAACGTATTGCCGGACAGGTGTTTGGCGATGCTGGCGGGGATTCTGGTGCCGACGCTGCTGATTTTCAATCGGCAGAGCAGATTGGCCTCTTATGACATTTTTGCGACGGCATTTTTGACGTGCTTTTTGACCTGTTTCGTTCTGTTTTTGCATCGAATTTGCACGAAACAGAGGCGCATTGGATCGCTTTTGACGTGTTTTTTAGTGTTTTTGGGTGGTTTTCTCCTGGGACTTTCAGTGCTCTCCAAAGGCCCGGTGCCGGCGGCGACGGTGGTGATTCCGGTCGGCTTGTGGTTGGTCGTTGAAGGCTGGAGGGGTCGGAAGGATGCCGAGAGCCGGCTGCCGATGGGGAAAGTCCTGGTGGGTTCGTTGGGGTTCGCGTTGGTGGCGCTGGCCACCTTTATGCCGTGGCTGATTGTGATTGGGGCGACGGTGCCGGGGGCGTGGGAAATCTGGACTTCGGAACTCGTGCAGTTTTCGACAGCGAAGATGGCGACGGCTCCGGGGGGGGGGGGG
>Ga0114951_10001868_pt1 | contig 24965 bp, 14 predicted proteins | sample AM7aDNAmetaG_FD_88677 | JGI IMG/M metagenome (GOLD analysis project Ga0114951, IMG submission 88677) | Freshwater microbial communities from Finland to study Microbial Dark Matter (Phase II) - AM7a DNA metaG | ecosystem: Environmental > Aquatic > Freshwater > Lake | place: Finland: Lake Alinen... | reverse complement strand
TTGGATTATCACAAGATCTGGTCCTGGTTCCGCCACCGCACGTTTCGGAACAGCCGGACCAGTTAGTCCAGCCACCGTTCACCGGGCAGGCTTGGGTGTTACAAGATTGGGTGGCATCGCCGACACAGCCAGTTCCGCCATTGGCCGGAAAGGGGTTGGTACAAGACCGGGTTTGAGTTCCCCCGCCACAAGAGGCCGAACAGGTTGACCAGTCAGACCAGCCGCCGTTTATTGATTGTTTATTGTAAAATACGCAGGAGATCGTATCTTTGTCTCCCACGGTTATCCCTGAAATAGTTCGACCGCTCAAAGTACCATTGGAGCCTGACGAACCGCTGCAGAGAGCGCTTATAAAGCTATATCCGTTATTAACCAAGGTTTCACTTACGTTCACGGGTGATTGTTTTACCGTAACTTCTTGCTGAACATAGCCGGTCGCGTCAGTCGCGATATTGGCATTCAGGCCGGAACCCGCCACATTAAAATTCCAGCCGGCCCCGCTGATCGTTTGATCGCCCGTGGTGGCTAAATTACCATCGGTATCGTTAACGATTTTTCTGATCACGATCTTGCCTTGGCAAAGAGCCGAGGCTACATCGGTTAATACGTTATTTAATTTGGAAATGTCTCCCATTGCGATATCAACATCATTGATATTGGTAATGGAATCCGCGGGAAAATTTTTGACCTTGTTCCCTGATATTTTTTCTAAATTTACCAGATTAAGGCCGCCGCTAGTGCCGCTGCTGTTAATACCGATAACCAAGATCCTGTTGTCGGCTTTGATGGCGTTGGCCGCGACCATCGCATCCTCAAGATCGCTTAGGGGCCCATTACTGACGGTAGGATTTCCGTCGGTGATCATAACCACTAGGCCACCTGTTCCAACCATCGCGTCCGCGGCTATCAAAGCGGCTTCCCAATTAGTGGATTCGGTTTGCGAAACATGTCCGATGGAATTGATCGCCGAAATAACGGCTGTCTTGTTGGTCGTAGGATTTAACGAACTGACCACATTGGTATCAAAATCGATGACACCAACTTTCGCCGGGGTAGCGGGCATTAAAGCGTTCACTAAGGCTGTAGCCGCGTTTTTCTCGGTGGTAAGGTCGCCAGTACTCATGCTGTCGGAACTATCCAGAACCAAAACCATATTCAAACCACATGATTGGCTAAGTATCGGATTTACCGCGGTTTGCGTTGGAGGCAAAGTATAAGCAACTGCGATATTGACGTGGTCTACAAATGCGGTTTCGGTACTATTGCTTGAACTATGCTTGGCCGAGATTACCATTCCAAAATTCGAGGAATTAATATCCTCAGCGGTCCAAGCCAATCCCCAAAGATCGGTGTTTCCACCGTAAGTTGTCGTATTGTCACCGGTTCCCCAATTAGACGAATTTTTCCTATCGTCGCCGCCGATACTCCCATTCTTTACCAGCCTGACGTTTCCGTCGCTGATCCGGTTGGCGTTATTAGCTTTTTTTTCAATGTTTACGGTGATTCCGTTTATCGTCGATCCGGTTGGTATATTAAAACTAAAACCGGTTGATTTAAGATAATGAGAAACTTCGTTTTTTTTCAATGATACGGTTGCGTAACTATTATTTGAACTTTGAGCTTGTTCGGGTGTCGCCCAATCAATCGTACCCGCAGAACTGTCATTGGTAAAAACCGTACCCGATAACGGACCATTGCTATCGGCAATAACCGCTAGCGGCACGATCATTTGCGCCAGAAGCGCGATAAGAGAAATTAACGCTGTTAATGGCCTTCCATTATAAATACCGGCAAATCCTGATTTTTTGTTATTCATATTTTTTACTTTAATTTTTTTAGTCATAAATTTAGGCAAAAAAAGCCCGTTTTTCGCCCCATTTCTAAAAAGGCGAAGTCCGAGCTTCTTTTGTGATTGATTGGAATAACGATGTGTGCCAGATGTTAAACAATTTATCATGTCCATACCTCCCGGTTAGGACATTCTTAATAATTCAGCATATTCTAACAGATAATTATTTTTTGTCAAGGTAAAAGGGAGCGACAGTAAATAACTAAAACACAACCGCCGGTTTCAAAAAGATACCTTCAAACAAATAAGACCGCTAATTTTGAGCAAAAAAACCGGTTTTATTGGCAGAACCCCCTATTCTTCGGGTCAGCTGGTTTAACGTGTCCGATGGGCCATAAAAGGGCTTTAAGAGGTCGGAGAGAAAGAACGCCATCATATGAATGGACTAAAAACAAAAAAGCCGCGCTTCGGCGGCTGTTTTTGTCAATAAATTGTCGATCGGACTAAACCTTATCGCGTCGGCTGTTGGTGAACGCGGCAGGCTGGATCCTCGCGTCTTTGTCCGACATGGCCTTATGAACGGTATCGGGTGTTTCGGTGAAGATCCCGGACAAATCGGCCGACAAGGGTAGCGTACCGGCTTGGGCCGTCTGCCGCTCGTTCAAAAAGGTCGCGACCGAACCGGAAAGCGCATTGATCTCATTTTTTAGGGAATCAAGCTGGCCGGCGATTTCGTTAAGAGTCAGTTGCTCGGTCGCGGCACCCGCCACTTGCGCGGCTATACCGCCAAATCCTGGTCCATAACCGGGGGCGAAATCGGAATAATGCATATGATGATGCTTTACCGGTGTGTTATCGGGCGGGGTTACATCATCATCGCCGGTTGAGTCGCCAGTGCCATCATTGGTAGAAGTGGCATTGCCATCATTCCCGGAATCATCACCGGAATTATCTTCTCCGGTAGCGTCATCACCGGAACCGTCATCGGTGGAGGTTGCAACCGTATCATCTCCGACATTATTGTTGCTATCGTCAACCGCGTCGCAAGCATCACCAAGGCCATCGTTGTCGGTATCGGCCTGGTTTGGGTTAGCGATCAACGGACAGTTGTCAAGGTTGTCGGCAATACCGTCATTGTCGGTATCGATCACATCATCGCCGGTATCATCTCCAACATTGTCGTTACTATTGTCAACCGCGTCGCAGGCATCACCAAGGCCATCGTTATCCGTATCGGTTTGACTTGGGTTAGCGATCAACGGGCAGTTGTCAAGGTTGTCGGCAATACCGTCATTGTCGGTATCGATCACATCATCGCCGGTATCATCTCCAACATTGTCGTTACTATTGTCAACCGCATCGCAGGCATCGCCAAGGCCATCATGGTCGGCATCGGCCTGGTCAGGGTTATAAACGCTGGGACAATTATCAACAGCGTTGTAAAGATTGTCGGCGTCGATATCCGGATCGCAAGCGTCCCCGAGACTATCTCCGTCGTTGTTTTCTTGAGCCGGATTGGCTATCCAGCGGCAATTATCCAGATCATCGGTAATGCCGTCGCCATCGGTATCTACCGCCGGAAAATAATTAGCAAAATCCTTAGCGGTCGCAATCTGGCCCTTGGTCAGATCGAAAGCCGAAGGACTTAATGTTTGAGTATAGGTCTTAGAACCGCTGGGCGCGCTTTCGGTCAAAGTATAATGGCCGGGCGCTAAGCCGGAAAAAGTATATGACCCATCCACGGCCGTGGTTGTTTGACCGGAAGTTGGGCCGTTCAAAGTAATTGTCCAGCCGGCCAAACCGGCTTCGCCGGCCTCGATTGCGCCGTTATTGTTGGCATCTTCGTATTTATGGCCCGAGATCGAGCCGCAAGAGGCCTCCGAAATTATCGAGTACACATTACCGAGCTGTTGGACGGTCGGTTCATGCAAATAATGATTACCGTCGCTGGCGATCGTTTTCAGCGCGGTCTCGTCCCGTTCGGTCCCGTAAGCTAAAACAAAAATAGAATAGCCGGCCGATTTAAGACTGTCGGCCGCCTGGACAACCGCGTTCACATCTACGGCATTATAAGTGTCTTCCCAAGGCGCGTTGCCGTTGGGTCGGTTTGTCAAGCCATCGGTCAGCAAAATAATCGTTTTATTATAAATATCGCCGTTCCTTCCCTGATCGAGCACGTTCTTCGCGACCGCTAAACCATTTTGAAGGTTCGTCAGATCGCTTGCGGAATTAAAGCTGTTCACGCGATCGATGGTCGTCTGATGCGTTGATGTAAGGATCTGGCTGTCGGCGATGGTATTAAAACCTATTACCGTAGACATGTCTTGCGCTTGCAAACCGGCCAAAACGGCAACGGCATCGCTTTTTTCCTGCGCCAATTTTGACTGCATTGACGCGGAAATGTCCATCAAAAAGACCGTGTCGCTACCGGTCGAGCAGGACTCGGCCTTAACGGTTTGCGGCCCGAAGATGGCGCCGGGTATGATCAAGGTCTGAAATAACAAGGCAAAGATCGTCGCGCTCGCGGCGGCCTTTTTGGACACTGAATTTTTATATTCTTGGGTTGTTTCCCTTAACTTATCGGCTAAGCATTTCCTCCCCGCGGTTGTTTTTTTCATATTTTTTTATACGTCAATTAAGAATATTTCCCCCCATTTTCTTTCATTTCCTCCCCGCGGCTATTAAGTAAAATTTATAAAGTTGTCTGCGAAGATTTCTTCGCGCGTTTTTTCATAAAGTATATGGCAAATGCTCCCGCCAACAAGAGCAAAACGACGATTAGACTTCCGATGGCAATACGTCCTTTCATGAACGATGCCAAAGACGCGGGAAACAAAGCGTTAATTTTATTATTGATGGTTAAACCGAATTCATTTTCGACCACGACGCCATCGTCAACCATGATTTGGGCTTTAAAACTATATTGGCCGCTCTGCTGACCGATCGTTGGCCAGCTTACGTCCCAGTTGACCATGGCGTTGGGAATGATACGTTTCTTGTCCTCCGGAAAAACAAAAGCTTTTTCATCGACCGGCGCGCCATCCTTGGTAACGATTATCCGGGTAAGCGGTTTAACGGACACGTTTCCGGTGTTTTTGCACCAGAGTGTTACGGTAAGCGGATCGCCCTGGTTTATGGTCAAGTTTTTGGGTATGATCTGGCAGGAAACGGTTTTTTGCTCGATACCGGTCACCGAGATCGTGACTGGCCGGGGCACGGACAAACTGACATTGATAGAAGCCGAAGACTCCGGGTTTGCCGCATCCGGCTTGGAAAAAATATTGACATTGCCCTTGTAGGTCCGGTTCTCCGCGTTGCCGGGTACGGAAAATTTGGCCATGACCTGCATATTGGCCTTGGGCTCCATGGAAATTTCCGTGATTGGCGTATTGAGGTTATCGGGCTTATAGAAGGTTGTCCAGCCGGCAATATCGCCGTCGGCGGAAAGCCCGAATTTGACCGGAACGGTTTCCGTATTGAGCAAAATGAGAAGTTGCGTGTATTCCTCTCCCTTAAGAGCGTTTTCAAAAACGATGGGCTGCGACATCTGCCCTATCCCGTAAGTTATCAAGGGAGAAAAAACCAAGCAGGAAAAAAGAAAAACAAAAGCGAAGAACGCGATTCGATTTAAATGAATATTTTGCATAGGGATTTAGCTATAAATTTGTCTAAAAATTGATTCAAACAGTGATTTCTTTTTTATCATCTTCGCGAATAAAACACAAGAGCATCTCAATTGAGATGCTCTTTGCGGTGCTCTAACTTATGAGAATAAAATTTATTCTCTTAGTTGCACGGGTAAATCTGGCCGGTGGCCGTGATGACCAGGCTGCCAGAGTAAGGTGTTCCGGGAGCGTAAGGATATTTGTCGACAAGGATGCCGAAATCCAATTTTTGGGTCTCGGAAAGATCAAGCATGTTGTCAAGAGTATATCCGCCTCCGATAATCGCGTTGGGTTTCTTCACGCTAGGATCATAGGTGGCAAGGCTGGCCCAAAGAGGCGTAGAACCCAATCTGGTCTTGTAATGAACGTTCCAAATTGGCGTGTTGTTCACCGTCCTCTGGTCAAAGCCCATGTCATCCTGCGCCACATGAAGAGTCAGCACTTCGTTTCCGGTTTCCTGAACGGTCGGAGCCAAAGGCGTCGTCATGCTGGTATCGCCACCAACCGTGGCCAAATTACCGATCAACACATTGTTGCCGTATAAAACACTAGTAAAATCGGTTTTAAAGGCGACCAACGGCAGATAGTTCATGTTGTTGGCGGCCGTAACTTGCTGGGCGCCGTCAACGGTAGCGATCGCGGTGACCGCGTAATCTCCGGCGGGAGCCTCATAGCTGAGCGTGCTGATACCGCAGAAAACTACGGCCTCTTGCTGGGAAATCTCTTCGCAAATGTCGGACCAAGTATAGTTGCTATATCTGGTAGCCAAACCCGGGTCGCTGGTCATAACGTTATCGCCAGCGCCGGAGCAAGCTAGTTTCAAACCGTCGGCCACGGACAAAGCGGAAAGATCGATCTCGGTGATCCTTTGGCCGCAAAATTGCTTGGTTGTGCCAATTCCATGGACGTTAGGATAATTGATGTCCGCGGAAACGGAAAAACGGCTAAGATTGTTCTTCAAATCGGGATGGGCAACAACCGCGCAAACAGCGTAGTTGGTATCAATGGTATTGTCGCCGGAGGGCATTAACTGGGCGCCATCGGCTACAAAATTGTCTTCAGACCACCAGCCGTTCGTATACGCGGCGGAAGTCCAATTGCCTACGCGGGAGTCAACACAATCTCCACTGCGCTCTTCCCTCATTTCCCATTTCGCCTTGACGATAATGGGGCTGGTGCTGCTGGTGCTGGGCTGTGTCAAACCGGTGGCTGCGCTGTGCGTATCGCCGGCGCCAACCTGCGTAGTAGTAGCCAAGGCCGGGCCGGCAAACATAGCCGACATAGCTACGAGTAAACAGATAGAAATAACTTTCTTCATATTTTCTAATTCGGATATGGGTTAATCCGCAACCTTTTTTATTTCTACCCGCCCGATCTTTTGCACTCTAAAAACTTGCCGATTACCCTGATTTTAATCAGTACCGGCAACATACAGTGCAAAATCCCGGACGGGTCCCGGTCGACCTTCCCCGATGGCCAAATCGGCCATTCAGCTCCTTCAAAACCGTTCGCGACGTAGCTTCGACGGCCCGTTTCGCTCACTGGTCGTTGAAGTGCGGGTCGCTCTTTTCCTCCAAATAGCGCGATCCGAACTTCAGCTTTCAATTGGCTGTTTATATTATGGCTGAATGATACATTGATGATGATCGGCGATCAGGCCGTTGACCACCAAACTACCGCTGAATTCCTTCGTCAATTTATCGGGGTATTTGAGCACGGTTACGCCCAGATCAATAGCCTTATTTTCCGACAAGTCCAATTCGCCGGGCAGTATGCCCGGTTCGTCCGGCGCATAATATGTCCAAGTCCCGTTTCCCGACGCGTACCGCGCCTGATAGCGGACGTTATAAGCGCCGTCGGTCTTCCCCAAACCCATATCGTTTTGTTCAATCGAAACCTGGAGCCGGGTATTGCCGGTATTTCTGATAAAGGCCGCGCCTAAATTATGGTGGTCATCATCCGCGTAATAGTGCGCCGATTGCGCCACGTTCGCGGCCACGGTGCCATAGCTGACCGTGCTGAAATCCATCACAAACGAGGTCACCGGCAGATAATCCAAATCCGTTATCAATAAATTGCTGAATTTTCCGGCGGCGTTTTGCGCAACAACCGAAGCCTGGTAAATACCGGAAATATCGTCATAAGCCAGGGACTGGTCGCAGCAATAAACGGAAACCGCTTTTTTTTCGATTTCGCCGCAAATGGCGTCATAATCATATAAGGTCTTGTTTTCACCGTCCTTGGCCGCGAAAACCGGCAGGTTTCCATTGTTCTTTTTGATATTTCGGCAAAATAATTCCAAACCGGCCGAGGATTCCAGGGGCTTCATTTGACACAGGGGCGAAACTGCCTGGCCGCAACCGGAGCGTTTAGCCGGATCGTTGGGCGCAAAAGCCGCGTCCTTCGGATAAGAGAACTGGCTGTAAACGCCGAAACCCCCATCAACATCGGTGCCCGGCCTGACGGCGCCGCAGATCCGGAACTGGCTGTCAACGTCTTGCTCTCCGGAAGGCAGGATTTGCGCAAACGGTTCCGGCGAATCATCGGTTCCATTTTCGCGCATGGCCCAAACGGCCATTACGAGCGGATCAATTTTTTGGACTGTTTCGGCTTCGGTTTTCGGCCCGGATAAAGGGTCTTTGCCGGTTGGCACTACCACTGGCATTTCTGGCACACTAACCCCGGAATCATCCCCAATAACGGCGCCATCGTCGGTGGTCGTGGCCGTATCAATCACCTCATCGGTAGTGGTGGCCGTGCCGGTGCCATCGTCGGTAGTGGTGGCCGTATCGATCCCGGCTATGGGATCGGTCGAGGTGGCGTTCCCATCGTTACTTTGCGCGCCCAACAACATCGGCTTCAACATACCGGTAAACAAAACGGCCGCCAATAATATTCCGATTGGTTTTTGCATCTTGTTTTTCGAAAAATCACAATTGAGAAAATCCATTGAATCAAGCCAACGAAACAACGGTTTAAAAAATGGAGTCCAAGTCCTACTTCCCCAACGAGAAAGACGGATTTGCACTCCATTTTTTACAATCCCGATGTTAAATTGGTTGGCCACTTTTTTTATCGATCTGTCCTTCCTCAAATCGATGTTAGTCACTGAAACCGTTATCATCTTTTGATATTGCGGATCTTCTTTGTACATCCAATTCTACCAGAATTATTTCCGATAGGTCAATTAAGTTATCCACAGGTTGTTAACTGTTTAATATAACAATTATTTCCAAAAAATATGTCAATTTGACGTAGGACAAATTGTGTTTTTTACTTAGACCAATTCAGCCTAAATTACCCACCAGCTTGGTTATTCTTTGACCAAAATTAATTGGTTTCAAAACGCAAAATTTCGGAACCTAAAATTTGCTAATCGTCACCGGAGTCGGTGGACGTGGCATTTTCACTATCTTTGGATGACGGAATTATGGCCGGGGGGCCGGAAATGGCGTCCATGGTTTGGCCGTTATCGGTGCCAGAGGGCGCGGCGAAAGGTTCGATCGCTGGTATTTTTCCATCGGTTTCCGCTTGGTTTTCGTCCGCCGTTTCGACTGTGCTTGTCGCGCCGCGAATATCGTCGATGGCAGTGGTGATTTCCTCGGCGGTCATGGGTTTTATTTCCGCTGGATCCAAAGACGCGTCCGACACCGGCCTTGGTTCGATCGAGCCAGAATTTGCCGAACCGGTTCCGCCTAAATCTCCGATCTGGTTCATCAGATCTTCGATGGACAACATGGGCGGGCAAAAATCATTTTCACTGACGGCCTCACCCGTGAAGGCGGCGTTATTTTTTCCGTGGGCAACGACTTTTATCCGCGCCAGATGAGTTACATAAGCCATATCGTAGGGAACTTTCCAAAAAAACGAACCGTCATTTTCCTCGTTGACAGCGAACGGCGGCAGCCAGGTCTGGCCGCTGTCGTTGGAATAATAAAGGTCGACCAACAAATCGGAGTCTAACCCGTAAGGATTGTGGGCCGTCCATTTTATTTCATATTGGCAATCCCCGTTCATCTTGTCGGGATCCCGCGTCGCGCACCAATGCCGGCAAGCCGCGTTCGCCAAACACAGCGGATCGACCGAATACCAAACCTGTCCCCCGTCGGGATAAATGACATCAACGATGGGTGCGTTGCGAACAACGCGGACATGATTGGAAAGCGTTTCGGTATGGGTAAATCCGGGCCCCTCGGTCTGGCGGCCCGTGAAGACAAAATCAAAATAGCAGTCCGAGTCGTAAATGACCTTGTCAAAGTCGTCAACTTTCACCGAAAATAACCAATCGGCGGTCGTTGTCGCGTATTCTCCGGCGTCATAGTTAAAATCAGCCAGTTTGCCGTTAAAAACCGATATGCCGTCAAGCGAGGCGTCAAGCAAAAGATTATCGCAAACATCAATGGTAGTTGTCGCCGTTGCCACGCTGACAGCGTACAAAAATTCAATATCACCCGTATCGGTAATTTTCACAGCCCGGTTGGAAACATCGACTTGATTTTTAATCTCCGGAAAGTCAGCCGGCGCTAACAGGGAAAAGTTAAGAATACCGGCGGAAAATGTAATACCGGTAACTGAAGCCGAGGCGGAATAATAAGCAACGGTGTCAAAAACAGCGTTCAGGCTGGCCCAATTTAACGCCGCGATCAGCATAATTGCAATTATTTTTGAAAATCCTTTAAACATTTTCCGTTTCTCGTTTATTTACCGCGACTTCCCGGTAAATTTTCCGGCTTTCAACAAACACAACCACGATCGCCGGAATAATGATGACCAAGCCAAAAACCATTGGTCTGAGAAAAAAATTCAGCCCGTAGCCAAGATATGGCATGGTAACCAAAACCTTCCCGTCAATATCGGACAACAAAATTTTTCTTCCGTCGGGCTTTTTATTGGCATCGCCTTTTGTTGTATAAACGGATTGTCCGTCTATTGATTCAACGGCGTAGATTCGATGGGTCGTGGGTATTTTAAACCGCGATAGCTGGCCAAAAGTAATCACATCGCCAATTTCGTATTTTGCGGCTGGCGCAACAATTACCACGCCGCCCGCATGGAACACCGGTTCCATAGAGCCGGTAAGCACCGACAATATTTTAACGTTCCGGACGACCGGCAGCAGCGGAACAATCAAACAAAAGCAAACCACGGCCGTCAGCCCCAAATAAATACCGTAAATCAATTTCAGAGTGTTGTGCATTGTCTGGCCTAAAAATTTAAAGCCCCCGCACTCAACCTCTCTTATAGAGAGAGGTTGAGAAGCGGACTTTAAAGACTAGGGAATTTGGTTGAGGTCAAAAACGGTATTTAAGGTTATGCTTTTTCCCATAATATCATTCCCTGCAGTCGACGGCACATTCCACTCGATCTTAACGCTAGCAATCGAATTGTGGGCCATATCGCCAAGCTCATAGGTATTGTTAAGAAGCGTACCCACGGTTCCAGTTACGATAGGCGTAGTGTCGTCCGAAAAACCATCATTTTCCTGATCGTAATAAATGTTAAAAACCAAGTTATCGCCCAGTGAACTCCAGTCAGTTTGCTCAAACCTAATCGAAACTTTACCATCAACATCGCCTGCATTTTCAAGATCCAGTATTTGCTCTCCATTGGAACCCGGCTTTACTTTTTGAAAAGGACTGTACGGAGCAGAAAAAGACGTTACCCAAGTTTGGCCAGCAGATGAAGGATCGCTATCTATATTAAGATCCATATTTTCAGACGTAAAAGTGGCGCCGATTAAGGACGCACTCTTGAGATAGCCAGCAACAGTACCTCCAATGGCCGCACCCGAAACAACCGCGATTGCAATTACACTGGTAAGAATTTTTTTGTACATAAATTTTCTATTTTTGTTTTGAGAAGTTATTTAATACGCGCTCCGTCATTCTACGGCCCGCAATTGGCCGTTGGTCCCCAGCGGCGCCGGAAATTCAAAAGCCGGGCGGGCGGGCCGGCGCGGGTGATTATGTTTCGCAACAAAAAAACGGCTTTAGGCCGCCTTAAACGATTTTTGGATGATGATTGGTTATTGATGTGTCCGAACGTCAACGAACGATCATTATTGGCAACCCGGCCAACACACGGACACACCTGCCCGCGGGTTTGTTGGCTCTGCGCAAAAATTTTGCCGGATTGGGTCATTTAATTTAAAGAAGCTGCAGTATTTATTTTATAACCTTCGCCATAAAGGTCAAACTATAAGTTGTCAACAGTTGTGGATAACCCGCTGTTTCGGACACATTACGCCATGTCCGATTGGTTCAAATCCTGGGCGGCGCATTACCGAAGGAACCGGCGGGAAAGAAAAAACAAAACTCCGCCTTTTTAGGGGCGGAGGGAGATTTTAGGTTGCGGCCGACAAAACTTATTTGGCCAAAAATCGATTGGCCTTGCGGCGGTCATAAAGATAACCGGCTAGGGCCGCGATCAAGAGGGCTATGAACGGCCACCAAGGCAAACAGATCCGGGCGAAATAGGCCCAGACGGCCAGGCCGATCGGCAAGAGGCCGGAATAAATCCAAGCCCGGCCGGACGCGCTCAAATATTTTTTTAATTCGGCGTTAAGGGAATTTTTGGCTTCGTTGAATCTTTTAGAACCGACAAACGCCGGGATAGCCAGGAAAAGCAGGAACAGCCACCAGGGATAATCCTGTCCGCAGACGGAGGAAGCTTTGCCGTTAAATTCGGTTATAGGGTCTTTTGGGTTGTTTTCATCCTGAACGCCGGCCGATTGTTCGTCGGCCGCGCCTTCCACCGCGGGCACTATTCCAAGGGCAGCCTGCCGCTTCGCCAAAGCTTGGCGTTCTTCTTCCGCGCTCATTAGGCCCTTAACTTGCGGACACAGGGTCGTAAACGAATATTCGCCGCTGGACGTGTTGCCGCCGCCGGCGCGATGCGAAAGGACAACGTAATAATATTTGGAACACGCTTCAAGGCCGGAAAGACCAACGCTATGATCGTTCACAAGGTTTCCATCTTCCGGGACAGGATAAATATGGCCATACCCGAAGTTCGCGCGGCCATCGTTGAAACTGTGGCCTTCGCCTTCTTTGGAAAAAACCACCCGGCTGGTCGAGTCCAAATTCGTATCCCATAAAATATCCGCCACGCCCGCTCCTATACCTTGAGCCCGGACATTGGTGATGGCCAGTTGCATAATAAGTCCGGCGCGGTATCCCAGGGTATGGCTGACTTGGTCGGGGGTCTTGTCGCCGCCAAAGAAGCCAATCGCAAGGTCGAACGCTACGGACTTTTCCTGGTATTTAGCATCTTCGGCGGAGGCATCCATATGGATGGTGAAATCGTATTGGGCCGTGCTGTTCTTGGCAACCTGACCAAGCTCGATCTCGCCGCCGGAAAGAAATTCATTTAAAGGCAGATCCTTTACCAGAACGGGGCCGTTTTTAATGATGATCCGGAATCGGGATGCAAAATCATTATCCGAGCTGACATTCAACGCCTCAACGGCAACCGTTTGCGGGTCCGCGGTATTATTGGTCACCTTCACCCATTTGGCGGTACTGTCGCCGGGCAGAAAATCAAGCTCGTCGAAAAGCGGTTCCGTTTGGAACTGGACTTCGAGGTCGGGTTTTTCGGCCGCGGCGAAAGCCGCGAATCCGAATTGAAAAGCCGCCGCGGCTGTCAATATTAAGATAGTGGTAAAAAATTTATTCATTGATTTGTCCGGCAGTAGCATCCGCGCCGCTATTGGCGCCGGAATCGGTCGTGGTATCGGGGTCGTTTGTCGCGCCCATTGATCCGTCTTTGCCGCCGGGCCCGACATTGGGAACGGCTCCAATGATCGCCGCCGTCTGTTCTTCGATGACGGCCGGATCGCTAAGGTTTGACTGGACGCCATCGCCCGGATGATTGGCATTATCGGAATTTTCGGCCGGCAGAGCGGTCTTCACTCCGGCTTCGCCGGTTTCACTGCTATCTTGAACCGCCTGATCGGCAACGTCGGTAACCGGAGCGGCTTCAACAGAATCAATACCGGCTATCGGTTCATTGGTTGCTTTGAGTGAAGGATCGTTGCTCTCTCCGGAATCAGCGGTCTTTGAGCCCTCGGGCGTTGCGTTTGTATCGGGGCTGACGGTATCCGTTTGCGCCCCCTCGGCCGGCATCGCATTGTTGGCCGAGCCCTCATCCAAGCTTACCGCTTGAGGAGCGTCCGTGGCCGCGGCAGCCAAGGCCGCACCATTGGTTTGAGGAGAATCAGCGGCCGCGTCGTCCAAGGCCGGACCATCGATCGGGCAGGTATCGGTAATTGGCGCGCTTGTTTCCGGGTTTGCGTCTCCAGCTGTTTCTTCCGTAGTCGAAGCGGTTTTGGCCTCTGCGACCGGATCCAAAATTTCTACGATCGGATCGATCACCGGCAATACTTCCACCACCTCGGGCACGTAAGGAACGATAAACATATTGTTCGGCTCGCCGGGCGTAGCTTCGGGATCGATCCAATTGGTCGAACCATCGGGAATGCGGGCAAAAGACTTGTCAACCGGCGCGCCGCCGGCGTAGGTATAATGAACGGTATCGATATCGGCCGAGCCGTTGTTCAAATAGATCGTGTCGTCGGTATTATCCAGATCAAAATCAACGTCGCCGTCGCGGTAGACCACCAGGTAGCCATGGGTTTTGATGGTCAAGGTGCCGGCGTATCCGGTATTCACGGTATTATCTTTCGTGATCGGCAATACGCCGCCGTTAAAATCACGCAATGACCAGCCGGTAGCGTCAACATCGGAATCTTTTCCGTTATATAATTCAATCCATTCGCCGTCATTCGGCAGACCGGCATTTCCGGCATCGCCATTGATGGAATAATGAACGTTGGCTTGCAGAGAATCAAGATTGGCCACGGCCGTGTCGGCGCAATCCGAACCCGGATCAACATCCTGAACGCGGATCCGAAAATTCGCCAATTCCGCGGGTGTCCAGGCATGTCCCCAGGTATCGGCCGATCCGCCAATCGTATAATACGGCGAGGCGGGCGACGTTCCGGTCAAGACCTGGTCCTTGGCGCTTGTCCAGCTGGCTCCGCCATTCCAAGACAAATCGGTCCGAAGCAAGCAGCCGGAATTTGAAGGAGTATAGGAAATAGTAACCGGAATCCAGTCAAGATAAAAGTCGCGAGAGCTAGAACCGGAGTTTGACGTCAATCTAACTTTAAAATTATCAAAATCGGACGCTGTCCAAACGTGTCCCCACGTTGTTGAAGAATCTCCGAGCAAAGAAGTCGTTTCTGTAGTTGGTTCATTCGTGGTACTAAGAGCACTTGTCCATGTAGTACCGCCATTCCAAGATAATTCAACACTCATACTATTAGAGGATAAACTGCTGTCCAGCCACCAATCAAGTCGAACTTGAATCCCATTAATTGTAGCACCGGTTAAATTGCCAAAATTGTAACCGCCAAAGATATGTTTATCGCCTGCTCCGTTCATGTTAGCAGCATTTCCATTTCCGTCAGTAAGAGCATTTTGAGGACTTACTTCAAACCCATTGCCCGACCCGCCGGTTGTTGCGGCCTGAGATGTCGGCGATATTAAGCCGGTATTTAATGGAGCTACGGTTGACCAAGCGTCGGCGTTAATTTCAATGCCATCAATGGTTGCTTGGGCGGGCGCGGATAAAGGCAGATTGTAATATTGCTGTTGATGAGCTCCGGCATCAGTAGCCACCGCGCTGTCATTGGCGTAGGCGTTAGCCGGGTTTGTCCACTGGCCCGAAACCGGATTTACAGCCGACGGCGATGTTAAACCGGTCGCGAATGAACCAGCCGGCAGCGAATAATAAACTTTTAACGTGACGTTGTCTAAATCTAGAGGCGCTGTAGCATTTTGCGCGAAAATTGCCGTGATGTTCAGCCTAAAGTTGTTATTGTTTAATTCGCTCGCTGACCACGTACGACCCCAAGTATCGGTTGGCGACCCCAAAATAACGATTTTGTCTTGCGTGTTTCCCATATCGCCAGTATTTTTTGCCGCGGTATATGAGCCATTGTTCCATGAAAGAGAAGCGTCGAAGGATTTATTAACAGAACTACTTTGTTCCTTATAGCCTTCTACAGAAACCTCTATGCCGTTGATAGTAGCAATACTTGGTAAAGTTATGCCAAAATTAGCGTATTTTTGCGATGAATTTCTCGTACCGGTCGCGTAAGAATTATCGGCAACAAATGCACGGTCGGGATTCGTAAAACCACTGCCATCAGAAAGAATGGGCGTTTTTACCCCTGTGTCTGTGATTATTGCCGTATCAGCGACATTGGGAACAAATTCATTGATAAAAACTTGCTTTTCGGGCGTGAATTTCGGGCCGCAAGCAGCCTGCGCCGGAAGTGCTGCACCTAGAATAACCGCGCCGGAATCTTTGGTAATAGTTTGTCCGGCAGTTGTGTAATAAACCTTAACCGACACCTGGTCCACATATAAAATTGAACTATTTCCGGATGTCGCGTCCAGCTTAACCCGCAAATTTGCTAGTTCGCTGACGGTCCAAGAACGACCCCAAGTATCAGTAGAGCTAACCGATAAGCCAGAATCATCCGAATAGGGAGAGGTGGTATCAGTTGGATAAGTTGTTGTTTTAAGCCCGGTCCCGCTTCCGGTCGTATAACTTGTGCCATTATTCCAAGAAAGAGATACTTCCGCTTGCCGGCTGCCAGAATTATACCCTTCGGTTTGCACCTGTATACCGGTAATGTTTGAGCTAGCGGGCACCGAAAAACCAAAATTATAGTATTGAACAATATCGCTACTAGAGTCAGCGTAAGCTCTGATGTCGTTTGCTGTATAGCCATCAGTTGGATTAGTCCATCCCGAATTCGCGTTCGCGGTCGGCGATAAAAAGTCTGTGTTGCCTGATGACGAAGTTGTAGTCACGAACGCATTCAGGACGGTGCGACCGGCACCAAGGTGAATGTTTCCGGCTTTGGCAAACAAGGCAACGTCACCCAGATCGCCGGTTCCGGCGGTATGAGCCGCGACATCGATGGCAATGGGAGCCGCTAACGCATCGTTGGCAACTAGAAGGATGACGCCTTTGTTCGCGTCAGCGGTGGAACCGTTGAACACAACGTTATCGCCGATGGTAATGGTGCCGTTAACGATGATGGGCACGATCTTATTGCCGAAATTGGAACCCTGGGTGATCACGGTACCCGCTCCGATCGTCAGATTTTCGTCGACATAAATGGGTCCGTTAATGGTAGCGGCATTGTTTAAACCAAACGTCAGATCGCCTTTGATCTCGGTCGGGCCAAGAATCAAATTCGTCGTGGCCGCGGGAAAAGCAAAGGAACCGCCCACGGAACCGCCGGCTTGGGCCTGGCTGATCCAGTAAGCGCTGTCGAACGTCGAAGGCAAGCTTACGTTTTGGGGCGCGCAAGCGCTGCTCGGATGGTATTTAATAACGCTATTGATTTCTTCGGAATCGGTGAACCCGGTTGCGGGATCGATCAAATAGCCGGTAAAAACCAGTTTGAAGTTGCAGGTTTTGTCGCTGGTGTAGACGGCCGGGGTGTTTAAACTGAATTTCCAGCCTGTGGCCGCCGCGTTGTAATTTTTTTCGGAAGACGCGAAAGCCGATAACGGGCCATTCTCGGAAACGGAATTGTTTTCGGCAACGATGTGCAGGCTCGCGCAAAAATCGGCGTCGCCCGTCAGATCTTTGGCCTTAACGATGTATTTGAAATTTTCCCCGCCGTTCTTTCCGACCGTGGCATTTTGCACGGCCACATCGTTTGGGCCGACGGTGCCAAAATCAAAACTGGTTGAATTTAAGGTAAGGTCCAAGGTACCCGCGGCAAAAATGTTGCCGAGAGCCGATTCGCGGTCAAAGAAAAGGGCGTTGGTTACGGCGGATAAGCCGGTCCAATCAACGGCCAGGATCAACGCAAAAGCCACCAAGCGGTCAAAAAGCTTGATGGTAAGCAAGCGCTTTTTCTTTCGGGGGCGTCCCCTTTTACGTTTTTTAGTGAATAGGAACATACTTTTTTTACGAAATTTTCTTTACAGGCTCGGTTGCCGGTTTCTTGACCAGCTCTTTTATGATCTTCCTTGTTTCGTCAATAATGATCAGCACGGCCGGCAAGACCACTATGACGGTAAAACCGACCGGTTTTTTGATGAATTCCAGGACATAGCCCAGATACGGAAGGGAAAACAGCACTTTTCCCTGGATCTCCTCTTTAGCCACGCTGCGCGCGTCGGCGGAATCGTTGGCATCGCCTTTCGTTGTGTAAATCGTTTTACCTTCCGCCAGTTTTTCTTCCTTGATCCGGTGCGTTACCGGAATGCCGGTCTTGCCGGTTTCGCCAAACGTGATGATGTCGCCAACGACATATTCGGAAGCCGGATTGACGATCACAACCGCGCCGGTATGGATGGCCGGTTCCATTGAACCCGATAAAACCGTTAAAACTTTGAAGTTTCCCGGTATCGGCAGTTTGGAAAAGATCAGCAACGCAACCAGCAGCACAACCAGCGCCACGAGCGTTCCGGATATTAGGTTTAAGATTTTATTCCTGTCCATGTTTTTGGGTTTGAATCCGATGGCTTATCAGATCCTTTATTCGCCGCCCCTTATAGGGAAAGGGGCAGCGGAAAAAAATCCGAACTAAAAAATTTGGCTAATCGCAGTCTTCGGTAATGCCGATCTGCGGATTGCAGGTCCGATACGAATTGGTGATCGTGCAAGTAGCCGAACCGCCATTGGGGACAACAACGTTGGAGCAATTATTGTAGCCCGCGCTGTAATACTGGCGATAGTTCTCGACAACATTGTAAGTTCCGGCGCTGACGGTCATGTCGTTTTGGCCGTCATTCTCGAACGCGATGCTATTACCGCCGTTCACCTTGAAGGAAAAGTCGCCGTAGGTGCGATTCGGGTGAATACCATTGAAATGCTTGATCACGGTCAAGGTACCCGGTTTGTCGTCGTTCTTGATGTTGCAAACCGCTCCATTGGCCGTAATGGTTCCCTGGCAAGTGCCGGTATAGGAAACGGTATAACCGCTGACCGTAGACTCAAGCACCGTAAACGCGGTTCCCAAGTCCAAGGAAAAATCCTTGGTTCCGTTAAGCGCGTGCTGGGGGAAGCTATAAACCGTACCGCCAGCTTTGATGGTGAAAGAGAAATCGTCGGCCATCTTCGTTCCGCCGTTATCATTGATGACGGTTTTGTTGACGGTCAAAGTTCCCTTGGTCGGCTGGGTCGTAAAGCTGTTGGTGAAAACACAGGTAACAGTCTCGTTCTCCTGGAGACCGATAGCGGTGTTAGTTTCCGTTGCATTATCCTGATTCTTACAAACAACGCTGTCGCGCACCCAGCCGGACGGAAGCGATTCGTCCACGGAATAGGTTCCCGCGTCCAATGACCGGCTGTTTTGTTCGCCGCCCTTCAGGGCAAAGCTGTCATAACCGGTACCGCCCGTGGTGAAATTAAATACGGTCGCATTATCGGGCTGTCCGTCTTTGGTCGCCGTCTTTTTAACAACGATCGTACCCTTTTTTGATCCCGGGTCGTGGTAAGTGTTGGTGATCTCGCAAGTTACGTCGTCACCGTCGGCCAAAGTCAAATTGCTGCCGACCAGCGTACCGCCCTCGCATTGCCACTCCGTACCGTTGGTATAATCGGCCACGCTTCCGGTTTCGGAAAGCGCGTAAGTACCGGCCGGGACCGTGCCCGATACCGTTCCGGCCGCGCTAAGAGTTACCGGGCCTACGGCTTTAAGAGTCCACGAAGCCGCGGGCTCGGTGCCAACGACGATCTTGTTAAGCGTCAGGGTCGCGTCCTTCGGCCCTCCGCCGCAGGTGAAATTCAGGTTGTTCCTTGACTGATAAGCGGTAAAAGTAATATCGCCCATCAAGCTGTCGGTCTGGATGATGTTGCCGACATTCTTGTCAATGCTCCATTCGATCCCGACGCAGCCGTCAAGAATGGGCTTCGCGTTGGCAACCGACGAATCAACGATCGGCCAGATGCCGTCCGCGGCCGAAACGTTGGTCGCGGTATAGGTTTCGTCTCCGTCTTTGATGTTGTTGCAAGCGTGGTCGCCCGCGCCGTTGTCCATCCAAACATTGAATTTCAGATATTTCTGGAGTTCGCCCAGGCCTTCACCGGACGCCGGCGCGTTATCCGCGCAAACGCTGGTGTCGCAAGTGTTATCGATCCCGGTGGAATCGCCGGGGGCCGGAGCCGAAGTTTCGGCCGCGGTGCAGCAATTTTCGTAGTTCTTGATATTCGTGAAGTCGGCGCAGATCCAAGCCGGATTGTTGTCGACATGGAAACTGATGGTGCTTTCCCCGTTGTCTCCGGGTTTCACGTCGTCAAGATTGAAAAACATTTTGCCGGCCAGGTCGCTTGTTTTGCTCCAAGTGCAAGTACAAGGCTGATTGATCAGCTCCGGATAGGTGGAAGAACCAAGCGATTCCTCTGTCCACAAGTTATTTTCACCGCAAACCAGGCCATCGTAATGACACTGGCTATCGAGGCTCAAAGCAAACTTTCCGGCCACGATCTTGTTGCCGGCAACGGTCCGGGAGTCATGAAACAGGGCCATGGTTCCGCCGGCGACGGCTGTAGCCGTAACGGCGAGAATAGCTAAAGAAGTTAAGATTTTTGTGTTCATTGATGCGTTAATTAATTTTTTATTGGTTAAAATTGAAAGAGATTTGGTCCGACCTTTAAATGATTTTCCCGAACTTTCACTCCGCAGAAAAGGAAATGTTCGCCTTTGTCTTCCCCCTCTTCCGAAGAAGCTGGGGGAAAGAAAGGCTTCAATATTAGAAACCAATTACTGCGCGGGCATTACGGCCGGGCAAGTAAATCCGGTATTGTTGCGAGTCTGAACCGCGTAGAAACCGAGATCGGTTTGCAACTGGTCGTTCTGCGCAAGATTGTAACCGTGATCGTTAGCACCAAGGCCGTTGCAAGTGTCGTAGTTGGATCCAAATTCGCCGAAGCACCACTTGATGCCCAGGTATTTGGTGGAATTACCCAACACTGTTCCCAAATAAGCGTTCAATTGGGCCAGAGTGTCAACTCCGCCAATCGCCGATTCAGAGCCGTCCTGCACGCCATTGCCGTTGTCATCGTTCCAAACATAGAACTTGATGTAGTCGGCTAAATGGCCGGGATTCGGGGTGGCGATCTGGTTAGGAGCGTACATGCAAACGAACGCGTCGTTGCTCGTTACATGCAAGCTGATAACGTTGACACCCAAGTCTCCGGGTTTCACATCATTGAAGTTGAAGAACTTCTGGTTGGTGAAATCTCCGGCTTGCCAAAGCTGGCAAGTGGTTTTGAACGCGTCGCTATCGCAATTACCATTGATGGTAAGTTTGTAGAGCAAGCCGCCGGGATTGGTACCAGCATTTCCGTTCACTTGTTTCATATTCAATACCGAAATGGACAAAGTGTTGGTTCCCTGGTTCAAATCACCCGTGGCAAGAGTCAAATTCACGGAATCCTGTCCGGCCGCAGTATAGTTGAATTCACCGTTGTCAAACTTTATTTGAACACCATTCAACATGACCGCATAGCTGTTATCAGCCGCTACACCGAGGGCTAAAACCGCTCCGGTCGCCGGTCCCATCCATTGAAAAGTCTTTTCAAAGGTATAGGCCGTGTCATTCTGCGTATCCGCCGGGCTTACCGTAGGATTGGTTGCCCAGATCCAGGTTGCGCCGGTAATGTTGGCCGTCCAAGCAGGGTTAAGAGGAGTTACCAAAACCGCATTGTAAGGGGTATTGGGAACGCTGTTCTTCGCGACCACCATATTGCTGGTATCGGAGATAACGGCAACACTACAAGTTTTGCAGTCCACGCCATTGTAAGTCTGTTTGGTGTGGTCGATCTGCAAGTTGATGCTGCCGGCTTTGATGATGTTGTTGGTGGAAACCTGCGTGCTGGAAAAGTACGCGATGGTTCCGCCGACAGCCGCTGTCGCGACAACCGCGATAGTGGCGAGGCTGGCAAAAATTTTTGTGTTCATTTTATTTTAGATTTTCAACAAACCCTTACGAAATAACTATCTCTTTAGCAAAAATTACTGTCCCAACGCTACGTTCAAAGTAACGTCAACGCTATCACCCTGAATGCCGTTATCGGCAGCCGTATCTAAAGTCCAAGTAATTTGCAAGCCATGCTCGGTATTGGCGGCCAAAGCACCCAAATCAGTAATACCGGCTGCCTTTAATTGCGCCAAAGTCTTCCCCTCTAAGGAAGCAACATCTACTCCGTTCCATTTAACAACAGTGGCTTTAATCATATTGTCAAGCACGGTCGTACCGGCATCGACTGAGGCCGGCGTGGCCACATCGGTCAAAACGTAATCGAAGCTAATTTTTGTCGTAGAAGCACCGAGGGTACCGGCATTATTAACGTAAAGCGTAGCGTCCTTTGTTCCGCCGGGCGCCCATGTATTTGCAACCCAAGTTGCGGTTTCGCTGCCTGTCGGGTTTACCCCCGGAGCATTGTCCAATCCCAAATTCAAAGTACCAGCGGCAAAAGTGTTCACAGTCGAAGATTCGGTATCAGTGAAATACGCAACCGTGGCGCCGCCGGCTACTGCCGCGACCGCCGCCATAACTACCAAGCTAACAATAATTTTTGTATTCATTTTTTTATCATTTCCTCCCGATTTTTTTCTATCATTTTTTGCGTTTCTTATCCGCTCCCGGATGAATCGCGTAAGCGATTTAACCAGGAACCCTCACGACCTTTGTTAAGACCGGAACGGTTGAAACCGATGTCCCAACGTTCCAGCTGTGCGAGGCGTAAATCGACTGCCAAATATCTCGCAGAAGCTTGGTATCTATCAAGCCAAGCTTCTGGGGATTTTTAACAAGCTTCTATACAGCACCCGCACTGATCAAGATTCGAGGCTAGCCTAGCAAGCTTAGAGTCCTGATCGGTATGGGGTTAACAAAAAACCCAGCCGGCGGCCTCGTTGTTTAAACAACAAGAACACTGGCTGGGTTTGCGGGGTGCAAATTCGCTAGGTGGGCAGTCCTTTGATTTGATGTTTGATCTTGGCTCAATGGACTTATTTTGCCGGACCCCTCCCAAAATTCGGCAATGACATAACCTTGCGTTAACTATTTACCAGTATACCGCCAAACTGTCAAGTCCTAGAGCCATCAAAACGCCCGCCACGGACCCGGACACGCCGCCGGAAAGCAAATAAGCCCAATATTCCCGCCGGCGGCGCGAGATCGCCGACGGGCCAAGCCGTTGCCATTATCCGACAATTGAATGCATTTGACTGAGGCGCTTTTATTCTTTATTCTTTGGTAGTAGGACACCATTTAGCGCGTTTATCGTTTGCTATGCCTAACCTGGCCTATGACATCACCATTGCCACGTATTTCCTGCTCGCGGTTTTGATTTTCAAAATCACGGTTTTTGGCACGCTTTCGGCCTTTCATTTCAAGAACAGCTTGAAAAAAAAGCGACTGAGGCTCGGCGGCCACAAAAAACCCTTCGTGTCAATCATTGTGCCTTGCTACAACGAAGGCAAAACCCTGGAAAACTGCGTGAACAGCCTGATGGAGCAGTCTTACCGGAGATTCGAGGTCATCCTGGTTGACGACGGCAGTACCGACGATACCCTGGACATCTGCCACAAGCTCGCGACCCGCCTCAATAAACGCGTTTTTTACTTCACAAAACCCAACGGCGGCAAGGCCAGCGCCTTAAACTACGGCATCTGCCGGTCAGACGGCGAAATCGTGGTTTGTATAGACGCCGATTCGGTGTTCGCCAAAACCACGTTGAACGAATTGGTCAAATCGTTCGTCCGGAATCCGGACCTGGGCGCGGTCGGCGGAAACGTAAAGGTGGCCAACCGCGGCAAGCTGTTCAATAAACATCAGGCCATCGAATACATTACCGGCTTAAACGTCCAGCGCCGGGCCTTCGCCTATTTGGGATGCATGCAGGTGATCTCGGGAGCGATCGGAGCTTTTAACCGGGCGAAATTATCGACCATCGGCGGCTACTCCTCGGATACGATTGTGGAAGACATGGACGTGACCATCTCGATGATCAAGGCCGGTTATTCGGTGGAATACAACAGCAAGGCGGTCGCTTACACCGAAGCGCCGGAAAACCTCAAAGATTTCATCAGGCAGCGCTACCGCTGGGCGTTTGGCGGATTCCAGATTATGAGAAAACACCGCAACATGGTCTTTAAGAAAAAATACGGCCTCATGGGGTTTGTCGGCCTTCCTTATGTGTTGATATCGCCCTGGATAGACGCGCTTACCACTCTTCTCTTTTTTGTCGCGCTTTTAAGAATCGCGTTTTTTGGCGCGGACCAATGGGTCTTGATCTTCTTCCCGGCGATGCTTTTGATCCAAATGATGACTTTAGGTTACTCGCTGTTCCTGGATCGGGAAAACAAAAAGCTTCTTCTGCTTTTCGGCATCGAAAGCTTATGGTATTACCATTTCATCAACATCATCGCTATGGTCGCCGCGTACAATTTTTTTAAAGGCAAAACCGGATCTTGGTACAAACTCGAAAGATTGGGTAAAAATCGGTTACCCACGGTCGATGTCAAACAATAGGCCGTCTTTAACGGGCAAATCAGGCCGCAAAAAAATTAAAACAACCGAATCCCCGGATCGGCCCTTTAAATCCGCCAGCCAAGCCATCAGGGCCCTAACAGGCCCTTTTAACATTAACCCCTTACTGGAACTGACTGTCAAAAAGGGAGAGCGGGATACCGGCCTTGCCGGCAGATGAAATGAAATCAAGTAAAGCCCGGCGGCTTTCCGTGGTTCTAAGATAGCTCCAGTCGGTTGCTTCTTGCGACTCTCTTTTATCCTGGGCGAATAAATTGATGAAGACGCTAAAGCCAAGTGTATGCGCGGCAACGGCCTCGCGTAAAATTCCGGCCAGCATCGAACCGCGCTCGGCATCGGTCAGGGAAACAATTTTTCCGTTTCCGGCGCGGGCGGACGAATAAGTGCCGGTATTGAACCAGACCGAATTGATGCCAAGTGTCGCGGCGCAATGGACGGCCAATTTAGAATCGAGGAACAAAGAAGGGACATTGGCGGTTTCCTCCGCGTCCGGATCCGGAAATCCCTGCAAACCGAAACTCGCAACCAAGCCGGGCCGCAGGCCGTTCAAATAAGGATCAAGCGGTGTTTCCGCGTTGTCATCGGCTTTTTCATCGTAAGCAAGGTCATTGAGCAGGATGGACAGGCGGCCATCGGCAAAATTTTGTTTGAAAATCCCGCCATACCGGTTGAACGCGGCCGAGAAATCACCGGGCGCGTTATTGGCCGGTCCCCACTCATCGATATTGGGTTCGGGTAAAGGCGTCCACAACCCCAGTTGCGTTGCGGTCAGGCCTTCTTCTTTTAATTTGGCGAAGTAAGCTTGCAAAGCCGGATCGAAATCTCCGGCGGCAATGTCGGCAAACGCGATGTTCTCACCGGAATCGTCCGTCGGTTCGATAATCACCAGCGGTTCGATCCGGTACGTTTCAAACTCCC
>Ga0114951_10001866_pt1 | contig 24986 bp, 22 predicted proteins | sample AM7aDNAmetaG_FD_88677 | JGI IMG/M metagenome (GOLD analysis project Ga0114951, IMG submission 88677) | Freshwater microbial communities from Finland to study Microbial Dark Matter (Phase II) - AM7a DNA metaG | ecosystem: Environmental > Aquatic > Freshwater > Lake | place: Finland: Lake Alinen... | reverse complement strand
TTGGCAGGATCAGGGTCAGGGTCGGGCACGCGGTGGTCAAACTTCCCATTTGCGTCGTAGTAACTCGCAGTGGCATAGGCAACCGTCCAGCCACTCCCCTGGGTTTCCTGCCACCAGTTGATGACGCCCGAGGTGGTGTTGGTTTTAGTTACCCACGGGGCCCAATATTCGGTAGGCGTTTCCTCAGCATTGACCTGGATATTACAGGCAGTACTGGCAGTCCCTTCGCTGTTTGCAACGGTCAGCACTGCATTGAAGGTTACGTTGGACCCTGTTGTATAGGTATGCAGGGGATTTTGCAGGGTAACATTCGGGGTCCCGTCGCCAAAATTCCATTCGTAAGACAGGGGTGGCGTACCGGAAGAGGTATCATTGAACTGGACCTGCAAGGGGGATTTTCCCATTTTAGGGGTGGCAGAAAATCCTGCTACCGGGGCACCATTCGCCGGTGCAATGGCCAGGCTGTGTTCGTAGCCGCCCGAGATAGAGGAACAGGTCCCTGCCGGGACATCACACTGCCCGGAATCATTCGCTCCCCATGCCACGATGCTCCCGTCGTGGTGCAACGCCAGGCTGAAATAACCACCAGCACTTACAGCGACAAAGTCGTTCCCTGCCGGGGCATTGCATTGTCCATACTGGTTGTCCCCCCATGCCACGATGCTCCCATCCCGGCGCAGGGCCAGGCTATGATATCCTCCACCGCTTACGGCGACAAAGTTGTTCCCTGGGGGGGCATTACACTGGCCGACTTTGTTATTCCCCCATGCCACGATGCTTCCGTCCTGGCGAAGGGCCAGGTTGTGATACCAACCTGAGGCGATGGCCGAAAAGTCATTCCCGGCCGGGACTGCTCCCGTGGACTCTCCCCATGCCTGGAGGCTGCCGTTCGTAGCGATCGCCAGGCTATGCCACCCTCCGGCACTGATTGCCGCATAACTGGTCCCTGCCGGGACATTGCACTGTCCATACTGGTTGTTTCCCCAGGCGGCAATGCTTCCGTCCGGCCGCAACGCCAGGTTGTGGAAATAACCGGTGGCAATGGCCAGGTAATTGTTTCCTGCCGGCACATTATGCTGGCCATACTGGTTATCTCCCCAGTCATGGAGTGTCCCGTTCCTGATGGCCAGGCTGCTTCCCCAGGAAGAGGCAATCGCCGTGTAGTTGTAACCTGCCGGGACGTTGCATGAACCCTGGTCATTATAGCCCCATGCACGAAGGCTGCCGGGAAGAAGGGTGAAGATCACCACGACATCATGAGTGTCCACCACATCACGAATGGTATACTGGTTGCTGACCTTCTGCGATATCCCGTCATCGTAGATCGCCCCGATTCGATATCCCGGGTCCGGGTTGATGGTAATAGTCGCGTCCTGGTGAATACCAATCGTCTGCTGTGAGGGACTTACAGTGCCGTGGTCACCGATCACCATCGCTTGTACGGTATATTCCGAGGGGATGGCCGCGAAGGAAACCCCGACCTGGTGGTCTCCCCGGATGCCTGAAATGGTGTACGGGTTAACAACCGGTTGTTGCACCCCGTTGTCGGTGACCGATGCGATAAAGTAACCAGGATCAGGGGTGAATGAGACATTTACTGCAGAAAGGAAGGTCGCAGTCTGGCTGGGCGGGTCAGCGGTACCATTTCCCCCTGATACAGAAGCGTTTACCTGGAGTGGCGAATGCAGGGCTGCGGTGTGGTACTGGCCTGTGCTAAGAGAAAAATAGTTATCACCTAACGGGGGTTGGTCCATAAAATAGGTCTCCCCCCAGATAACGATGCTGTTGTTCCCCTGTAAGCCACAGGAGAACTGGTCCCCCGAAACGACTGAACGGTAACCATTGCCCGGAGGTGCGTCGCACTGGTTTGCATTGTTCATCCCCCAGCCGACGACGGTACCATCAGTTTTCAGGGCAAGGGCAGAACTCCCGCCTGCAGAAACTGCTGAAAAATCATTGCCTGCCGGGACGTCACATTCGCCGAACTGGTCGAGACCCCATGCCACGATGCTGCCGTTCGCACGGAGGGCCAGGGAAAAGACATCCCCTGAGCTGATGGCGGTATAATCGTTCCCTGACGGGACGTTGCACTGGCCGTACTGGTTGTTCCCCCATGCAACAAGAGTACCGTTATTCCTTAAAGCCACATTGAACCCTGACCATCCAACGGCGATCGCCTTGTAGTTGTTTCCTGACGGTACGTTATTCTGGCCGTTCCCGTTATCCCCCCATGCCACAACGCTCCCATCCTGCTTAAGTGCCATGCTGTTCATACCTCCGGCAGCGATAGCCGAGTAGGTATTCCCTGCCGGGACATTGCATTGGCCATACATATTGTCCCCCCATGCGACAAGGGTTCCATTTTCGTGCAACGCAATGGTATGGTACTGGCCGGCGGCGACGGATGTGAAATCATCACCTGTCGGGATATTCGTTCGCTGGCCAAAACCATTGGATCCCCAGATAAAGAGGGCTCCGGTTTGCTGTTCAGCTGAAACTATTCCAGTCAGAAAGAGACTGAAGAGGATAATCAGTAAAATTAGTGCCTGCCGTTTCATATTGTTACCTCTATTTGTCGTTGTATACCCCAGAAGGGTTTTATAAACCGGTTATCGTTGTTATTCACTCCGCGCCCATACGTATTTAAACATTTGTCACGGTCCGGGCTAGATGAATTCTTTGGTTAATTTATGGATTCTCGCGTTAAATGACAAAAGAGAGGACGAATTTTGTTATGCCGGGAACCCGGATAAACCTCATTTTACGGCAAATTCCCTCCAACACTTTCCACAGGCCACGACCTTTCCATCCAGGTATTCCATTTCACCCCGTTCCTGTTCGTTTAAATCGCCAGCATATTGCCCCGATTTGTTCTGGTGATGGATAAGGTGATATTGGGCAATTTATTCTGTATTCAAACGATATCTGGTCATTATGTGGATTGTTGCCTTTTCCTGTGTTTTTCAAAATACTCCATTTTTACCTCTGAATGAGGCTATCCCGGAGGTTTCCGTCCACAGCACATGGGATAGTCAGGTATCCTTCAACAGGCCATTCTTTGTCCCCAGCTTTTTCGGTGTACTTGGGTTTTTGAACGGTACCGGCAGCGGTTTTGCCAACGCCGGGTTCCTACTGTCCGGTACTACGGATACCAATGGTAGCGTCACTGTGTAATTAAGGGTACTATAGCGGGGTACAATACCAGGCAGAGGGAGATCCAAATTCGGGCGCGACTCCTATGGGCTTTTGTGTTTGCATTTTTAAATCGGTAAAAATCCCTCCATTTTCCACCGATTTAATGGGTCAATATCGATGCAACGGTATGAACGCCCAACCCCAACTATTTAACCCCGTTCTCGTTCGTTTAAAGAGCCCGTATTTCGCCCCGTTTGGTTTTGATGTATGAAAAGGGCACTTACAGGGAATTTAGTCATATTTCGGCGATAACTGGGCGTTTATTGGGTGTTACCCCTTTCCTGGATTTTACTAATAACGCTGCTTTTATCCAGGAAAGGCGAATATTCAGATTTTTTGCTTACCTGTTCCACATTGACAAGACCTTAAGCTCAAATAACAAGTATTTGGCGATCAGGTTATCTTTTAGTGGTTATTATACGCATAAAAAAAGACGAATCCTACGTATCCGGACCACCCAGGTTATTGTTTCAGAAAGCCTCAGCCAAGCAGGAGAACGGTGTGCATTACGCATGTATTTTCCCTAAAATTTTATTAAAATAAAGCAATCGCGCAATATCGCATTACGGAAATTTTACCTGATGAGGCCCCCTGCCAAACTCTGACGAAGATTTGTTCCGTTTTGATCTCTTCCGGCTCTTCGTCTGGGAAGGGACAAGGAAAAAAACTCAAACCTTGTTACTTTTAACCCGGTTCTTCGAGTAGCAATTGATAGATCGGAAATTGGCAGGGACCGTTGACTATCCGGAATTTATGGAGGTAAAACTGGAGAAGTACTGGGATATTAAAAAAAGAGGGGATACCCGTTACCGGGTTCTGCTATCCTGATTTATAGACTGTGCCGGCTTTCATGACGAAGTTTACCTTCTCCATCACCGTGATATCCTCGAAGGGATTGCCAGGTACCGCGATGATATCAGCAGCATTCCCCTGAGCGAGTGTGCCGAGTTCCGGCCGCATCAGCATGTCTGCGGCTACACTTGTTGCGGCACGGAGTGCACGAAGGGGTGAAATACCGTTAGTCACCATTTCCCCGAACTCAAGCGCACCGTTGACACTATAGGGAAGAATGCCCAGATCGGTTCCAAACGCGATCTTTACCCTGCTTGCTGCGAGATTGCGTGCATTTTCCAGGAGGACATCCTTGTACATCCTCATTTTCATCTTCTCATATGGGTTGTTTCCAATCGATTCCCAGAACTCCTCGCTGTCCGCGAACCGGGCTGATCTCACACCCGCGTACTGGGTAGGGATGAGAAAGACTCCCTTCTCCTCAATTAACTGGAACGTCTTTTTGGATGCCATGGCCCCATGCTCTACGGACCGGACACCGGCAAGTACCGCCATCCGGACCGCGTCATCTCCGTGAAGATGGGCTGATACCGGCCGGTGGTATTGTGTGGCAGTTGCAACAAGGCTCTCCATCTCTTCCCTGGAGTACCCGACATCGACAGGATCATCTGCCGGGGATGCAAAGCCGCCGGATGCGGCAAACTTGATCCATTCGGCACCCCACTTGATCTCTTCCCGGACTACACTCTGGATCTCTAACGGCCCATCGGCAAGATTGTTCTGCCAGCCTTTACAGTCAGGGGAGAGGACTGATGTGGCATCCATATGACCGCTCCTGGCAGAGAGCATGTGACCCGAATTGATCAGCCGTGAACCGGTGATGAGTCCCTGCTCAACTGCTCTTTTTACGTCACGGACCGTGTACCCGTGGAGGTCCATATCCCCGCAGTCCCGGACAGTGGTGAACCCGTTCATCAGGTGGTCCCTCAGCGCTCGTGCTCCAAGAAGGGCTTTGTATCCTCCGGAATGACTCCAGAAAGTACCAACCATTTCTGGCCGTAAGGTGATATGGACATGACAGTCGATGAGGCCGGGCATCACCATCCTGTCCTGGAGGTCAATCTTTTCTGCACCGGCAGGTGCACGGATACTTGTACCGATCCCGGTGACCATCCCCTTTTCAATGAGGATCTCCCGGGGGCCGAGCGGTGCTTCGGCTACGCCATCCCAGATATTTCCTGCACGGATTACGGTCGTGGTCATAATATTATCCACCCTGGCACGAGTGCCACTCCGGTACCTGACTGAACGCATAACTGTTGCATCGGTTTGAAATTTTCACTCATACGTCATCTTCTTTTTTTGGTATCAACGGTGACTGTTTTTAAAAATGTACTGGATCAGGAATATCCCGGGATATTTTCACCCTTTTTCTCATTGCCCGGATGAAATCAAAAAATGGGGTTAACCGGGAATGGATGGTGATCACACCCATCCCGCATCAGTGAGGTGTTTTACCACGGATAAATGAACCCAGAATATCGCCAACAAACACCCCGCAGATGATGGCCCCGATGATGCCGAACACCTGGAATATGGAGTTGATCCCTGCAGCGAGCCCGCCGGTATTCATCTGAAACAACGCCTGGATGAATGTAAAGCCAGGCACCAGCAGGAGGACGACCGGGAGCAGGACGGTGGAAAGGGGAATTTTGAACCTGACCGCGGCTACACTGGCAAAGACGGTCAAAATAATCGCCCCGAAGAATGACCCCTGCCAGAAACCGAGCGTATTCCCTGCCCGTACACCTGCCCATACGATCACTCCGCACAGGATAACCAGCCAGAGCCGGGCGGGAGATACACCAAACAGGATGCCATTGCTTACCAGCAGGAAGGGGATAAATGCCCAGATAACGACAGGAGCGACACCTACCAGGGGTAATGTCGCTGTCACGGGAAGGAAGTACTGGACGATGCCGATGCCTAGAACCGCCCCGATTAATAGTTTCACGCACACAACCAATGCATTCATGAAATAGATGATGCCCGAAAGGGTTTCTCCCATGATGATCTCACGTGGGGCGATAGTGAGGCCAAACCCCGGGATGTAAATGGTGAGGGAACAGACAACAACGGCTACCGGGTGGATACCCGGTATGCCCGCGGCAATGAGCGCTGCGAGGAATGCAACGACTGCTGATATGACCACTTCCCGGGCATGTTCCAGCTGGGAAATCCGTGAGACCAGAATTTCAATCCCAAAAGCCAGGATACCAAGCAGCCCCCCGGTCAGGATCTCCAGCCAGGATATGCCCATCAGTGCCCCGAAGCCGGCACCGGCAAGGAAGAATGCCAGCGCCTTGAGAGAAGTGCCGTAGAGTGGCGGGGCCTGTTCGATCTCTTTTAGCCGTTGGATCCCGTACGCAGGGCTGGTCCGGCCGGATTCCACCTCCCCGATAAGGTCCGCCACCTTCTCGAGCCGTGCCATATCATAGACGGGTTCCCGGGATGTGTTGATATGAATTGTCTGGTTGTCTGTGTGATTCTGCCAGATGGCGATCATCTGGGAGCTGGGCGTTGCAAGGATCTCCCCGTTCAGGCCAAGTGACCTGATGACCCGGAGCAGGGTCTGGTCGATATCATGGGAATGGCCGCCGTACCGGTCAGTGGATTTTGCCAGTGCCGTGATGAACCGGACCGAATCATCAAAATTTGAATTATCTCCTGAAGAATTCATGATATCTGCAAAACCGGATAGGTCATATCACTCTCATCATGCTTTGAGGTTACGGGGCCCCTGCACGATTACCTGGTTTCCAGGTACCGTCCATCACATGTTTTCGCTGATGGTATTAATCTCTCTTATCGATTCTCCGGGTACCGGTTGTTATCCTTACGAGCTCCGATGCCGGGTGTGACATGGCCACGGCCTGTTGAGTATCATTGGTACAGATGCCTCGTAAACCCCCTTGACTTCAAAATCTTTACCAGGCTCATGAAGATGCCTGGGGGGGATCCCGTTGGCTAGGCTTGAATGTCAAACCAACGCGGATGGAAAGGCCGTGGACCAGTGAGGGCTGATAAAGATCCACAAATCTGAAAAAAAAATCCAGATGAATAAATCATCCTGAAATGAAGAGAGGCTGTGCTCTGTTGAAGCTCACTCAAATATATCTTCCATGTCAGATTATTCCGATATTTCGTCACGTTCCGGGGGCTTTCCGTATAGCTGCCATGGCGACCAGGATTGGGATAGGGAATAATCTCCTAATCTATGAGATTTTCTTGAATGTCCAAAATGGACCCTGCCAATGAATATCTTATCGGGACGACCGTGGGGAAACCCACATACTGGGCCGTAACATTTTATGAGGAGAGTTAATGTTCAAGTCTCAAAAACACCGTAAATGCCAAGAAAAACCTTAAATTAAGATCAATATCAAAAAATAACGTTAATTTGAACTCAAGCCTCAGCAGTGTTTCCCGCGTACAGGTTAAATATTTTGGAAATTCGGTCGTTTTTCATAGATATTTCCTCCTAAAAGGATAGCTTGTTCTAGGGTTTCGGAGTGTATAAAGTTTGCCCTGGATTGATGTCCGTTTGCGAATTGCTTCGTGATGTCTCATGCCGTTTTCCGGACCTGATCAGTATATTGGTGTGCACCCGGATCTCAGCAGATATTGGTTCTTTCGGTGGGGGACATAGGCATGTTACGTAGCAATTTCAAAGACTTTATCCTGACCTCATTCCGGACCTGACATGAGGGAGAAGAATTTGAATTCGAAGTTCTGCCCTCCCGCTGGACAATCAAAACGTTATTCTGATCTACAATACCCATCCAGGTTTACCGTAGTTCACATTAAATGTGTGAATACACATAAGTACGTGTGATGTTCCAATGCCCAACATGACCCTATCCCTACCTGAAGATATCTATAAAATTGTAAAAACTCACAAGGAAATCCGCTGGAGCGAAATTGCCCGGCGGGCAATTGAAGATTATGCGAAAAAAGTTACACTCCTGAATGTGATGACCGAACAGAGTGAGATCACTGAAGATGATATCATGGTGCTCGATGAGAAAATCAAATCGGGGGTCCAATTGCATTATAAACGCAAAGCCGCAGGCGTTACCGGCGGGAAGCCGGAATAATTGTGGTGTTTTTAGGGATTATTATGACACCCAGTACCTTATGACATAAATGATGAGACTTGTCATCGATTTAAACAGAATAATGGCAGGTCTCCTGAAGGAATCCACATCCGGAAAATTATTTTCGATAATCATTTCTTATTTTTCGCACCTGATTACATCGAGACAGAGCTTTTCCAGCATCGCGAATATCTGATACAAAAAGCAAAGATGACGGAATCCGATTTTGATACACTCCTGCATATTCTTCTTGAGCAGATCACGCTGGTCCCGTTCGAGGAGTTTGAACAGGGTTATTCACGAGCTATCGGGATTATGGAATCTATCGATGAGAATGATGCACCGTTTCTTGCGGTTGGACTAGCTCTCAAACTCGATGGTATCTGGACTAAAGATCGGCATTTCCTCAGGCAGGATCTCCTCAAGGTATTCCACACCGGCGATCTTGTTCAGAACATTTGAAAAACAGACCAGGATAGGGCAACTGGTTTTTATTGGGGCGCTTCTCCGGTTGCACTAGAGCGGTTAGAGGACTATAACTGAAATAGGACCTAGATTATATCCAGTGCAATTAATTCCTCAGTCTCACATTCCTCGCACGTGTGGCCCCGTGCATCCCATTATAAGTCTGAATATTCTTCATCGGTGAGAACCCCACAATACTCGCATTCCCTTCTCGAGCACCCCATGATCGGGTTATGTTCATCATAGTCCCATAAGGATTTCCAGGCAGTGTTGATGTATTATCGTCGCATCTTCACAGGAGGATCTGATATACTCGATAGATTTTTCTGTCTCTGTGAGAGCCTCCCGGACTCCGAACAGTCGGGCGGGCAGTAAGACCGTGCTGAACGTTCTGCCGTAATCCCTGTGTCCGGTTGTTTAAGAAAAGAAATCTTTCCTTCACATTTGACACACCATGGTACGATAAGGATAACTATTGTATGGCGGATTTATTTTTAATGTAGATAATAATCAAAGGAATTGATACAATAAAGGCGATCAATCCAAATACAAATCCCAATGTAATGCCAATCCCAACAATTCGTGTTACTACCAACAATGCATTTACTACAAACGGGATGTTACTCCATAAAATCAGGATACCCACAATTAGGATGATGATAAGACCGATTGCCGAATTTTTAATATCCTGGCCACTTGGAGCGATTGAGACCGCCAGACTAATGACCGCATAGAGATAGAATAAAAACCAGATATTAAAATGGACAAAAAGATTTTGATAAAATAAACTTATTAAATCCGAGAATAATTCCTGAACGGTGTTTACGGTATCCAGATATTGAGGAAATGATGGAAAATAGCAACCGGAATATGTCTGAAAGACCCATGTAATTCCTACTAAAATAAGAGAAATGCCAAACAGAGGAGCCATACTAATTACAACATCACCAAAATAAGGGATAACGGGTCTGGTGTAAGAAACCGACCCTCCACTCTCTGAAAATAATACCACTTTTTGTATTTTAGCCCCCATTATCAGGCATCCAAAAATATGGGTACATTCGTGAACTATGACTCCAGGTGCTCTGATACAATAGTAAAGGAGCCTGAAGGGAATCGTTTGAGCCCAGACGATATCCAGGGTCACTGATATTCCTATCAGGATAACACCATAAAAAAAGACAATGAAAAATTCACTTACAAGCATAGATGATCGGAAATATGTCACTTATAATCGGCGGGTTTAATCTCTTTGGGGGTTGTTTACTCTTTGCCTGAACCCTACGTTTATATTCAGGATTTATCATCAAATAACGTTTTGTTTTAGTTTTATCGGGGCATAAAGGACAGGACCTGGGTTTTATAATGGTAAATTCCGGAGAGCACCGAATAAAATCTTCACCGAACTCCTCTAACAGAAACTTCGCTTCCATCCTATTTTTGTGCGCATAATGAAAATCGCGATCACAATCCGCCGATGAAAGTGGCAGGTACCGTACTTCAACCCTGACAAAGGTATTTGATATAAGCACCGCGGTATATCACATTTCATTCGATGTCCGCCAGGGTGAAATTTTATAAAATTGCATACCCGATTCCCCGGAAAATGAATATATCACGCACCTCCTTCACCACAGGTAATAAATATGGCTCTGTAACCTAATCCTCACACAGTGACAAAATGCCAGAATTGGAACTAATCAAATCCACCACCGCCCTCGTGGTCATCGACCTCCAGAAGGGCATTGCGGGCCGGCCCACCCAGCCGCATACCGCACAGGACGTCGTGAAGAACGCAGGCAGGCTCGTGCAGGCGTTCCGGAAGCACACCATGCCGGTCTTCCTCGTGCATGTTGTCCATGCACCGGAGACGATGCTAAAGACGCAGAGCGACACCAGCTTCGACCGCCCCGCCGTGCTCCCCCCGGATTGGGCGGAGTTCGTGCCGGAGATCGCCCCTGTGTCCTCCGATGTGGTGATCGCAAAGAAACAGTGGGGGGCATTCTATGGCACCGAGCTTGAACTCCAGCTGCGGAGGCGGGGGATGGACACGATCGTGCTTTGCGGGATCTCCACGGAGTATGGCGTCGAAAGCACGGCCCGGTTCGCCTACGAGATGGGATTCCAGCAGGTCTTCGCGGAGGATGCGATGACCTCGGGATCGGCAGAAGCACACCAAGCAGCAGTCAATATTATTTTCAAACGGATGGGCAGAGTCCGGAAAACCAGTGAGATTCTCACTGCGATCGGGTAAATGAACAGGCAAATCACTTTTTTTGCGGATATCGGGGGCTTGACCCTCACATATCATGCATGAAAAAGCACGGAATCTCCGGGACCGGGTGAGTTGCAACCAACAAATCTGAAGACCGAAAATTCTTCATCGGGGCTGCACAACTATGGAAGGCGACCTACCGGGAAGACGCGTTACGCAACAGGGTATAGACCCATCCCCACACCACGAACAGGTTCCGGGTTGGGGGCGTTTTTTTAATATTCCCGCGTTTTATTCGGCATGTCCCGAAATTCACCAAAGAGATGCCCTGTACCGAAATGACTGCCAGAGACCGGTTATCTGGTGAAAGGAATTGTCAAAGGCACCGGATCTTTCCCGGGTAAATTACTTCTCCGACAAGACCAACCGCACCCCGAGTTCGTACGCCTTCTTACAGTCCAGAGGGAACTGCTCCTTATAACGTTCCTTCTTTGTCTCAGGATCGAACCGGGGGCCAACGTACTTGGAATAATCATCGAACTGGAGCGTGTCGGTAACAAAGAAGGATTCGCATGACCCGAAAATTCTCTCCATTGCCATCTCAGTACCTTTGACGTTCCGGTCAAAACCCATCTCCTGTACTAATTCGTCCGTTGCCCCAGCTGTATAGATGAATGCTGTATTGATCTTTTTCTTAAACAGTGAGGATCGTTCAGCATCGTAGACAAGGTACGGGTAGATAAGCCGTTCCAGGAAGCAGCGTGTGACTCCGGTCGTGATACCGAGATAGATTGGCGACCCGATGAGAATTGCATCGGCTTTCTCTATCTTTTCAAAGATCGGCTGAAGATCGTCTTTCACCGCGCAATGCCCGTAACTCTTTCCACCGGCCCGCTTGCAGGCAAAGCAGCTGATACAACCTTTGAAATCCAGATCGTACAGGTGATACAGTTTGGTCTTTGCCCCTTCTGACTCCGCACCCCGAAGTGCATGCTCAAGGAGTTGTGCCGTGTTCCATTTTTTACGGGGGCTCCCGTTGAATGCAAGGAGTTTCATAGCTGTCCGTAGGGCGGTTGGGGATAAAAACTGTTTGAGGTAATTGGTATCATCGCACTTTTTCCTGCAGTATCGAGCAGACTATCCCGATCACTGTGAGTATCAAAAATATACCAATGATTATCCGGAATGAGACGAGGAAATTCCGTATGTCTACATTAGTAAGAACGACATTTCCAATAATAATCGAGAATACCATCATCGGGATCGCTATCGAGAACTGATTCCCAAACCGCCTCAATGTCGCGATGGTTCCCGCTGCCATACCGTGTTTCTCCACCGGCACCGAACCCATGATGGCATAGGTGTTTGGTGTTCCGAAAAAAGCAAGGCCTGTATATAATACCATCATGAGGCCAGCAATGATGAACAGGGATGTCGTATTGTCAATCCCCAGGAACAGGACAAGGGAGAGGACTGCTAACGCTAGGCCGGCAGCCGAGATATAGCCCGACGTTACCCGGTCAGAAAAACGACCGGCAATTATTGAAAATATGACTTGGCAGAGAGCCGCACCGACGTATACCATCCCAGTAACAAGTGGCGTATATCCCATTATGCTCTGGATAAAGATGGGCATCACATACATCATCCCGGCGGTTATGGAATACCCGAGCATCGCGGCATTTCCTGCTAACATAAACTTCCTGTTTCCGAATAACAGGTTTACATCAAATATCGGACTGTCTACTCGTTTTTCATACAGGATGAACATGGTAAACAGAACAACTGATCCACCAATGAAAAGGAACCCAGTCAGACCCGGGATGACTGAGAAACCGTAGATCAGGGCTATCATGGCAACTGCGAAGAGGATAGCCCCTCCCGTATCGAATCCGGACAGGCTCCTGGTACACTTGTCAGGTAGTTTCCAGACATAGACCCCTACCAGAAGGAGATTAAGTAGTACAAGTGGGATGGCAGCAAGGAAAATGCTGTGCCAGCCAAAATAATGGATCAGTACGCCACCAATAACGGGGCCGGCTGCAACTCCTGAATAGACAGCGGCCGAATTATGTCCCATCAGTCTTCCCCGCATTTCCGGGGGAAACGCACTCAGTCGTAGCGGGATCGTAGTTGCCCACATAAACCCGCTGCTGACACCGATTATGACGAGAGATATGATGAGTACCGGAAAGGTGGAGGCGAACGAGGCGATGATGCAGCCGATCAGGGAGAAGATCAAACCGGCTGTAAAGATTCTCTTGTACCCGAGACAATCCCCAAGCCGCCCTGCTGTCAGCATGAGAGCGGAGGATGCCAGCAGAAATGAGGAGAGGATCCACCCGAGATTTACGATATCCAGGCCCAGGTCATTCCCGATAACAGGTGTTGAGATGGCGAGCGAGGCGATGAGAAACGGTGAGAGAAAATCTCCGATAATGGCGGCAATAATCACCGCCCGGAGCATATCTGGGGAATAGACAACGTTACCCGGATGTCCAGTTTCTGTATTCATTATCAGGAGGATCAGATAGCATGACTGTTTGCACTATCAGTCCTCATAAGGTCGACCACGTGCACAATAAGCTCTTCTCCTGAGATGTCAAGTGTGTCCTTTAAGGTGGATGTGCAATCTTTCTGGTACATCATTTACGAGGGATGCTCCTCCGCTCAGCCGCCCGATACCCAGGGAAAGGCTATATTCGAAGAAAATTGGCTCCCTCACTCACCCCTTAACCCTCTTTCTGCTTCCGTAGCCATCCGTGTGATCTATGACAACCCTACCACGCTGAAGAACATGGGTATGGCAACCGCAATCAGCGGGGACCCCATTCAGGACACTGAAGGCGAAGGGTATTCCAAGATGGAACGCATGGCAAGGAGTGAACCTCTGCACCCAGAACCCCACAATGCGAGGATCGGGCTGCCCTAGGCCTCATCTGACAGATATCCTCATCTGGTACTCCGGAGAATATTGATTTCGGAATACCACAATATGGAAATTATCGAAGCAGATCATCTCAGCAAATCCTTCGGGTCTTTTAAGGCTGTTGACAATGTCAGCATTGCCGTCGGCGAAGGGGAAATTTTCGGTTTTCTCGGGCCTAATGGTGCCGGGAAGACAACCACCATCCGGATGTTGACCGGGGTACTGACGCCGGATACCGGTTCGGCCCGGATCTGCGGGATTGACATACACAAAAACCCACTCGAAGCCAAGATGAAGATGGGGATTATCCCCGAGAACGGCACGGTCTACAGCGACCTGACGGCTGAACAGAATATTCTCTGGACGGCAAAATTCTACGGCATGGACAGTATCTCCCGCAAGAAGCGGGCAGACGAGATCCTGTCCGACCTGGGACTCTCCGAACGAAGAGATGATATTGTCCGTAATTTCTCAAAAGGGATGCGGCAGCGGATCAGCATTGCGTGTGCCATCGTCCCTTCGCCACCGGTCCTGTTTCTGGATGAACCCACCGGGGGACTGGATGTGTTCAGCCGCCGGCTGGTGATCGATACGATCCGCAGGATGAATGACGAGGGCAGCACGGTCTTTCTTACCACCCACAATATCGAGGAGGCCAACGAGCTTTGCACGATCATCAGCGTCATCAATAAAGGGAAGATTATCGCAACGGGCACCCCGGAGAAACTCAAGAAGAGTTTTGACCGGGCGAACTACATCGAGATCGCGTTCGAACAATCAGTACCAAAAGAATTGTTTGCACGGTGGGGAATATCCCGTGCAGAACCCCACGGGGACAAGTGGAGGCTGTATACGGATGATCCGGACCAGACGGTAAAATATTGTGCAGAACTTGCGGACCTGGGACACTTACGAATCCTCTCCATTGCAACATCGACGCCGACGCTGGAAGAGGCATTCGTCCAGCTTACTGAAGGTAGATGATGGATTTCAGACTGTTTACCCGGAGTGTCCTTTTAGTCACCGAGAAGAATATGCGGATTTACTATTACAAGGGGGCAGTCGTGATCTTCGGTCTCCTCTTCCCGTTCATCATGTTCCTGACATTTTTTATTGGGCGGAACCTCGATATTATCATCTTTTTCCCGGCATTCCTTGGCATGATGCTCTTCTTCTCCTCATCCTCTACCGGGCCGCTTATTACCCCGTGGGAAAAACGGGAAAAGACATATGAGCGCCTCCTGTCCCTGCCCGTTACGCTGGAAAGCATCATCCTGGGCGACATCTTTGCAGGTTCGCTCTTTGGGATCGTTATCACCACGATCGTCTGGATTGGAGGATCACTCCTTATTCACCTGCCGCTTAAAAATCCCGGGCTGCTGGTGATAGCGCTCCTGCTCGGGGCATTCACCTTTGCTGCGTTGGGGACCCTCCTCTCATCCCCGGCAATGAGCAATCCCTCTAATGTGATGATGGTCTCCAACCTGATCCGCCTCCCCCTGATATTCATCAGCGGCATTTTCATCCCCTTAAGCCAGCTGGGGGACTGGGAATGGATGCTCACGTCGCTCTCCCCGCTCACCTATCTCGTTGACCTGTTCAACGGGGCGATCAACGGCAATGCAGTCTACCCTGCGGGTCTTGATATAATTGTTCTCGTTATCGTAACCCTGCTCTTCATCCTTAGTGCAAAACTGATCCAGCAGTATAACCTTTCAAAGGGGATTTAAGGATGAGCGGGAAAGAGAAGCATGGAAGCATTCCCCCAATTTATTACTCCACCGGGTAACCCGCATGAAATATGCCGATGTCGACCAAATATACCGGACCATACACCTGGACAAAATCCCCTGGACCGCGAAACCCCGCCGGATGCATTGGTTGAACTTGTGCAGGAAGAGGGGATGGTCCGCCCCCTGCAACATCCAGGTTCTATTGTGGTTTGTGGCGGGGAAATGCCACCTGCGGTCTCCGGATAATGAATGACGAGTCCAGGTTGTTTACCATCCTCTCGGCCATTTCTGCGGGAATGCCCAGCGCCATCATATCCGGGGGAAGGGAATGGTTCTGCGTCGGGTCCTGCGGCCCCATGAATGCCGTATCACGCGGAGTGTTTTCCGCAAGGCCCGCCGGGAACGTGATGAAAGTCGAACAAGAAGATCCCCAGGGAACAATGACCGGTGAGAACGGGTCGTCCCGGTCAAAGTGGATGAGTGCCGCCATGTTCCGGATCTGCTCGCCTGTGCCAAAGCAGCAGAGGGATCTGATGGCAGGCCCGGCATCCGGAAGGGTCTCACATGCCTGCACGATGAGGTATTTTCCCGGCGGGTGGATTGGTCCCGCCGCCATTGTGCAACGTTCGACAAGATCCGGGCTAGCCTTAAGAAATTCGGCTGCCCCTCCACGGACATCTTTCCTGCCGGTTGATACAAAATACCTGATATCCCCGGGAACCGGGATATACCCTACATGGTAAAGTCCACCGAGACAACAGCCCTCGCTGGTGTCCGCACTCACATAAATTGCTGATACTTCGTTTCCTGTCGCCATCCGGTAGAGGGAAACTGCAAAACACCGGTTCACCCCGGTCATAGGGGGAATACCCGCCGGCAGGACTTCCGATCCGTACACCGCAAGCGGGCGAGTCGAAAGCCTGAACGCGGACTTCAGCCGTGCCCCGATCTCCCTGAAATCTGTATCGGTCATTATCAGCCCACCTTATGCCTCTGCAACAAGCCCTTTCCAGATCGGGCCGTCGAAAACGCCGTCCTTTGCCTCCTCCTCCATTTCCTCAAAGAGTGAGAACGGTACGGCAAAGGTAAACATATGCGCCGGGATGGTCTTGCCCACATTCTCCCGTGCGGAAAGATCCGTATACCCGAGCACTGCCCGGGGGTGCTCCTTATTTGCCTCATCGTACACGAATGCCCCGATCTGCTGGCAGGCTGCCATGGGGGGGACCCGCACCGGGTCATTGCCCTCGCGGATGGCCCCGACGAGTGTAATGAGCCCGGTGATCTGCAGCGGGTCTGCCAAAAACACAACGACAACAGGGCGCTCACTGGGTTTCACCTTAGATAACGGTGTGAAAATCACGTACTTCTCGGCAATGTCCGTAATCGGCAGGTCAGCGGTCATGAATCGCTTTGCCTTTTCCGTGTTCGTCTGGAGGCGTTCGCCGTGCAGGAACTTGGCACGCTCCCGTTCGGGAATATGCTGGACGGTCGCACAATACGCCTCCGGGTTTTTACTGCTTTCTGCACCTTTCACGAAGAATGCAGACATGAATTCGACACCGGCTCCACCGAAAGCATCGTAGTACCCGTTGCCGAACCCGAGGCCAGCCCGGGCACCGGGACAACCATAGCTCTCCCGGTCGAAGATGGCAGTCTTTCCTTTCATTGCTACCTGTGCAAAGAAGGGCATGATACAGGTCTGCCCGTGCGGTTTTATCTGCAATGCCTCTTCGGGTTTTGTATTACTCCAGAGAATTGCCACGGGTTCGTGATCAAGCCGGAGTTTTTCTGCAGTGATACTTTTCATATCAATCCACTTCCGTAATTTAGGCCGTTCATTTCATCCAGCCCATCTGAACATACCAGTCGTATTCGTGAGCAAACTTTTCCTTGTTGTATTTGACGAGCTGGCAGAAGAACTCCCGTCTCTGCCGGTGAGCCTCATCCTGTTCGGGATATGAGATCTCATCCCGGATCGACCGGGCCAGTCTCTTCCCTAACTCGTGCCCCTCCGTTTCAGCATTTTCGAGAGCTGATGCGTCCCTGCCGATCGCAACGCCAATTCCTCCAACAATAGTTACACCAAGCGTCGTGAGTACCTTGTTCATGTAACTGACAACTTCGGATTCGCCACTCCCCCCGGTAGTGCAGACCGAACAACCAAATTTTCCGGTCAGCATCTGGCAGTGGATGGCATCCGCCATCCGATCAAAGACGGCTTTCATTGGTGCGGGCACGGAATCAATATAATTGGGAGCACCAAGCACAATCCCGTCGGCATCCAACATCCGGTCAAAGAGATCCGGGAAATCGTCGATCAGGGTGCACTCCCCCTTTGCATAGCAGGTACCGCAGGCAGTACAGTACTCGATATGTAATTTATAGATGTCCACGAGTTCCGTTTCTGCTCCCTCGTCCTTCGCACCAGCCAGCACGGCGTTCACCAGCCGGAGGGTATTGCTATCCTTTCCCTTAGGACTCGCATTCAGTCCGATAACTTTCATACTGTTCCACCATCCCAAATTGTTGATTGCACAATAATAACGGATGAACCGACTCCCTATAAATAGATGACAATGCAACTAATTTTTGGGATTGGTGAACGTGGGACTGAACGACGAAGAAACAGTTATTCAGTGGATTCGGGATATCGATGTACCGGCGGCATTAATCTCATATGCCTATCGTACGATTCAAAAATCTTTTGTAAAAGAGCTGGCACCGTATCATATCGGTTGGGGACACTTTGCGATCCTGATGTCCCTGTACGAGATGGAAGGCCGCAGCCAGGACAGTCTTGCATTATCCCGGGGATTTGATAAGACGATGGTTGCAAAATCCGTTGTGAGACTTGAGGTGGAGGGGTTTGTCTACCGTCAGACTGACAAGGAAGACAAGCGGGTGAAACGACTGTATCTTACGGAAAAAGGCCGGACACTCCGCCATGAGATGGAACAAATTGGACAAAGGTTGAATGAGTTTTTAATCAGGGATTTCGGTACTGGGGAATCTGCGTTGGCGATGAAGATCCTGCGGAGGATCGCGTTAAATGCATCAGAACTCTGAACGGGGATTGTATAACGATGGCCTTCGCACTATGTGTTGATTACTTGAATGGGAAAACAAACCGCAATTATATGGAATGGCGTCAGCAGGTCCTATCTACGGGGAGTGAAATGAAGGCCGGGTCCACAGGTTTCTTTCCACGTACTGACAAAGATGTTTTACTGTTTTGGTCTCTGAATGAATTGAATTCCTTCATTTCACTATTAAGGATTGAATAATATGACTTGCTACAGGTGAAGTAAATCATGATGATTTCCGATACAAAAGTTGAAGCCCCGTCTGAGAAAACGAAAGGGAAGGTGGACAACCTTGTAAAGAGGGTACGCAGCAAACCCTGGTTATCGGGAGGACTGATCGTCCTTATCATCGTGATTGCCATTGCCGGGATTCTCTACTGGAATGACCTGCAAAGCAAGATTTACATCGAGAATTCCCAGATTACTGCGCCGGTGATATCAATCAGCCCGAGTTCCCCTGGGGTGATCAATCTCCTGTATGTCACGGTGGGGGATCAGGTCAGACGCAATCAGGTACTTGCGAAGGTCGGGGATGAGATCCTTTCTGCCAGAACAGACGGGGTGATCACGGGAGTCGAAAATACTCCAGGTCAGACGGTTACCACCATGACTCCCGTGATCTCTATGATCGACCCGCGGGAGCTCCGTGTGACAGGGAGGGTGCAGGAAGATAAAGGCCTTAAAGATATCTATCCAGGCCAGCGCGTGGATTTTACTGTTGATGCCTATCCTTCCAATCTGTATCAAGGTGTGGTCGAAAAGGTTGCACCCTCTGCCAGGGAGGGGGACATCGTCTTCAGTATATCAGATAAACGGCAGGAGCAGGAATTTGATGTCACGGTCTCCTATGATGTACTGGCCTATCCTGAATTGAAGAATGGCATGTCTGCGAAGATGTGGATCTTCAAGTAATCCCCCATCCTATGGCAGAAAATGACCGGAATAAGTGGCTGATTCTTCTCACGGTCATAGTGGGTACTTTTCTTGGCAGTATGGACCAGACAGTGGTCTCTCTGGCCGTACCAAAGATTATGCTGGATTTCAATGTTCTCACTTCCGAAGCTGGCTGGATCGCAACCGCCTACATTCTGGCGAATGCGGTTTTCGTGCCGGTGTGGGGCAAACTTGGTGATACCATCGGCCGGAAAAAAGTATACATCTGGGGTTTCTCCATCTTCATTGTCGGCTCCATTCTCGCAGGTCTTGCCTGGGATCTCGGCTCGTTAATTGTTTTTCGCATCATCATGGCGATTGCCAGCTCGGCAGACTATCCCACAGCCATGGCAATCATCGCCGTGACCTTCACGAGGGGGAGGGAAAGAGCCCAGGCATTAGGTATCTGGTCATCGTCCTTCGCTGCGGCCATTGTGGTAGGTCCACTCGTTGGAGGCCCGCTGATCGATCTCTTCGGCTGGCGTTCGGTCTTCCTGATGAATCTCCCCATCGGCCTGATCGGGATTGGTATGGCCCTCGCTTTCATCAAGGAATCCGTGAGCGATCGGAAGAGCACGTCTTTTGACTGGTATGGCGCTATCACACTGGGCAGTGCGCTCGCGCTCCTCATTCTCGGCCTCGTGCAGAGCAACGAATGGGGCTGGACATCACTCCCCATCGTGCTTTGCTTTGCGGGGTCCGGGCTGTTCATGTACATATTTTATCAGATCGATTCACGACATCCGGAACCGATCATCGATTTCAAGTACCTCAAGATCCCAGCCTTCTTCTTCACCCTGGTCAACAACTTCGTGATTTTTATGTGCATGATGGGAGGAATTTTTTTAATCCCAATCTTCGATCAGGTCTTCCTTGGTTTGAGTGCTACTGAAACCGGTCTCCAGTTTATCCCCATGGCCTTTTGCATAATGCTTGCGGCACCTATCGGGGCAAACATGGTGGGTAGACTCCAGCCCCGCTATGTCATCGCCCTGAGTACCCTCGTTGCAGCGATTGGGATGTTCATGTTCACTGGTTTGGACGTCCGTTCCGGTCCATTGGATATTATTATTCCGCTTGGTATCCTTGCCTTTGGGATGGGATTCGGAATGTCCCAACGCACCAGCATCATTGCCGCGATCGTCCCCACTGGCGAGATAGGCGGTGCCTCTGCGGTTCTCGCACTGGTACGAAATGTTGCTGGTGCTTTTGGAATCGCCATATTTACCACCCTGCTCAATACCTCCATTGAGAACAATATGATTGCCATTTCTGCCCACTCTGTAGTGAATGTGCATACTCCTGCAGTATTACAGGTGGTTTCAGGTCTCATGTACCTCTATGCTCAAGTCCTTGCATACCGCATGGTTTTTACCATCGCAGCCCTTTTCCTGCTCGTAGCGGCAGCACTCGCTCTCCTGATCGATGTGAAAAAGACAATGGAAGGAGAGGAGATTAAAATAGAGATCTGATTGACATGACCCGGAGAAGGTGGTGCAGGAATGCAGAGGATGAATTAATTTTTTAAAATATTACACCATTGATGGAACTCCGGGTAATCAGGTCGATCTGCTCGTTGAGACAATACATTACCGTTAAACAGACCCTCAACTTAAGAAGTGCATCCTGGGAAAGCGTCTGTTCCATCACTTCCCGGGGAACCCGTTCTTTATACTTGATGGTAGGTGGAACGCAGTTCAGGATCTCCTCAACAGGATGACCATTCATGACCCCATTCAATACGATCCTTCCCGTTTTTCCAAAGATCTCTTTGAACGCAGCAGATAACCGGAATAATTCCGAGTCGGGGATATGATGCATCTCGTTCTTGACAACGGTACGTTTCTATAAACAATATTGTTAAAATAAGCAGGTAAACCGCCACACAGGAAAAAAGTTGGGGACTCCCGGCCCGATCCGGTCATACCCATGCAAACGGTCCGAATTCTTCAGAGGTGAACCCGGTGACAGATCCCGATGGGTTCGCGGTGAACGTGATATATCCGACTTGATCATCAGGGTTAGGGAACGAGAGATACCATGTGTTGTTGGTCCAGTGTGTGAGATTCCCGGGGTAATTGTTCGGACCGAGTCCGATGGTCATGTTCCCTGCATCTGAACCCCGGTTCACCTGCATGGTACCATACAGGTCACTGCGGTAGTTCCCTGCGATGGCGGACGAAGGGATGGTTGCCGGGCCAGCGTCTGCAGGCCGCCCGGGGTTCTTGATCAGCGAGTTCCATCCTGCCTGTGAAGCTTTTTCCCGGGCCTGGAGGTCAATACCGCTCTTCCCGATATACCGCTCGAGGAACTCGTCCCTGATCGCCTCAGGGAATGCCGTCAGCTGCTTATTGGCAATGACCACGATACCTGTCTTCTTCCCCGGGATGAGGACCACGAGAGCACGGACTCCGTCCAGCGCCCCGTTCTTCTCGATAACCCGCTCGCCAAGGAAGTTGTATGAGTCACAACCAAGGCCGGTTGCTGCGTTCGGGTCTCCAAGAGGCCCGTAAGGTCCTTCTGCCATGCTCGCTGCATGGATCTCGTTCACGGTTTTCGGTGTGAGGACCTGCGTACCGTCAACTGAACCCCCGTTGAGCATCATCCGTAGCCACTGGGTCATGTCCCGGCCCGTGGAGACCACCTGGCCTGCTGCGGGAAATCCTGCCTCTTCAAGCGGTATAGTGTGGATATTTCCCGGGGTACCGCCGTGGCCTGATACATGGTTCTCATCAAGGTACAGGGTCTCCGGGTGAGCCCCCGATCGCGTCATATTGAGGGGCCTGATAATCCGGGTATCGGTCAGGTCCTCCCAGCTCCGGTTGTCCGCCATTGCTGCGGTTTCCCCGGCAATGAAATAGCCAGCATTTGAGTACATGGACTTCTCACGGAAACTGGTACCCGGTTCAAGGTACCGCATCCGCTCCAGCATATCGCTGTTGGAATACCCGAGCCTGCCCAGCAGGTCGCCGTCGAAATGCTTCAACCCCGTGCGGTGGGCGAGCAAGTCGCGGAGCGTCGCATGCTCCCCGGCGTATGTGTCCTTCAATTTAAATCCCGGCAGGTACGTGACAACGGGTGAGTCCCAGTCCAGTTTCCCCTCGTCAACGAGGGTGCCGATAGCACCACCGGTGACATACTTGGATACTGATGCAATCTGGAAACGGGTGTCGGGATCAACCTTTCCAGGTTTCCCGATCTCCTGGACACCGAACCCTTTCAGGTATACGACGGTATCGTTCTCGACAATCCCGACAACGGCACCCGGTACTTCGTATTCCGTCATTTTCGCGGTGAAAAAATTATCAAAGCCGTCAAGATTTCCGGTCTTCTGGGGTGCACTTATTGGGGTATTTGTACACCCTGCAAGAAAGACCATGCTGGCCACAAAACAGATAGAAAGGAACAGGAATGTGTATCGCAGGACTGGGATGTTCATGAAGAAGATTGAGATTACGTAACGAAAAATTTTATGATTTGTAATATCCGTGAGAGGCACTCTTTACAATTAAAAACCCTCTGCGATATCCCGTGGAGACCAGGGGCCATACCTGGTACAGGGCCCGTGAAAAAAGGTCTGGGTATGCTAAATCCGGGTGGGAAGTAACATCTGATCTCAGGGACGAACGATCCCTCAAAAAAAGGAATTTCCGGGTCTTCACGACACCTTTTCTGACTCGTCAAATACGCCTTCCATGGTATACATCTTCAGCCTGTCAACCTTTCCAGAGGAGTTACGGGTGAATATGAATGTGTCGTTGGACTCCGGCGTCACAAAGAACGTGTCATTACCTCCGTAAAAAAGCTCGACCTTTCTATCACCGGGCATAACCGAATCATAAAACAGGCGGTTGCCATCAGCATATACGGTGATTGTCCAGGATTTTTCCCATACTGGTGCATACGTCCCGATATATTCCGCGAATGTTCCAGCCGTCAGCGGGACCGGCTTCCGGTCGATCTTTTGTGGCAGGGAATACGGCTCACCAAAAACAATTGCCGAGAGTTCGTTTGGCAGGGTGCCCATCGGGGTCCGGTCATGGTTTGACAGGAACATGATGCTCACGTCTGTTTCAGGGTAATAAAGCGTATACGAGGTGAACCCGAAGTTTCGCCCACCATGACCGTTATAGGTGCGGTTCTTCACAATCCCCCTCTCGATCCCGTAATGGTTATCCACCATTGCAGCGGTAGACTCCGGAGAAAGAATCGTTCCCGGCGTGTGGAAGGCACGTACCCACCGGAACATATCCTCAGTCGTCGAATGGATCGAGCCGGCACCCCATGAGTTGTGAATGTTCTGGAGGTCGTAGTGAATATGGTTACCATCCATCGTGGTATACCCGGACGCGCGGTTGGGGAAGACATTCCGGGCATTGTCCTGCCCGGTGCTATTCATACCGAGTGGCAGGAACAGGTTCTTTTTCAGGTAATCCTCGTACGACATGCCGGAAGCCTGCTCGATGATGTAACTCAGCGCGATATAGCCGTTATTGGAATACGTATAACCCGATCCTGGCTCAAAGGTGAGGTTCAGGGAGGTTATCCGCTCCAGGGTTTCAGGGAGTGTGAGATCGGTGGGGTCTGTGATGGAGAACGCCCCATCTGACTGGACCCCTGCGGTGTGATTCAGGAGATGGTAGATCCGGATGTCCTTCCATTTCGTAGCATTGGGGATATAGCGTGTCACCATATCCGTAACATTAAGTTTTCCCTGCTCCTGCAGTTTCATGATGGCTGCCGCAGTGAACTGCTTGGTGTTAGAGCCGATAGGCAATACGGTCTCGGGTGTATTGGGGACGGAGAACTCGTAGTTCGCTATACCGTAACCTTTCGAGAGGAGCACGGTATTACCCCGTGCCACTAACACCAACCCGCTGAATCTGCCGGCATCGGTAAGGGCAATCATATAATTGTCGAGCTTCCGGGATACTACCGCATCAGAGCCGTTAAGCGGCGTGACCGGAACCGTCATTGTTACGCCAGGTGTTTCCGGAACCTTTTGTTTTTCAATTGCAGGCTGGGTACATCCTGCTGCAAGGATCACGGCAATCCCAACAAAGATGATAAGAAGAAAGTATTTCGCTGACATGAAGGTTACATTTCGATTGTGGTTGTATCAGGAAATAAAGAGATATGGTTTTCATTAGGTAATTATTTAAAAAAAATAAGTCACCATTCAAAATATTTAGCTACATCGGACTTCGTACCTGATTTCGTTGAGCACCTGTACGAGCAAAAACATATCCATATGGCTTCTTGTCGCAGATCGTTATATGCTATGACGAGTAATTCTTTCTTGGTATCAATTGTCGCCTAACAGTATTCACCGATATATTCTCCTCCGACGTGAAATCGCTCATTAAATATGCACACATTCCCCTTACCCTCCACCATTCTGATACAATGGATCTTGCCAGCAACCAAGGGAATGTTATTCACATCAATCTCTAAATCAGGCCGCAACATTCGTTTGGGGCC
>Ga0114951_10001864_pt1 | contig 24999 bp, 21 predicted proteins | sample AM7aDNAmetaG_FD_88677 | JGI IMG/M metagenome (GOLD analysis project Ga0114951, IMG submission 88677) | Freshwater microbial communities from Finland to study Microbial Dark Matter (Phase II) - AM7a DNA metaG | ecosystem: Environmental > Aquatic > Freshwater > Lake | place: Finland: Lake Alinen... | reverse complement strand
CTCATTATAAGAAATCCCAGTGGAAGGGCACATCAGAAACTTACTGTAATACTTCTGCTGTTTTGATTCAACATCCCATACAATAAATTCACCTTTATTTTGTTTCATTGCCGTTTGCACTGAATTAGCCAAACGCGATTCAGCAGCCGAATCAATAAAAATTGTATCAATAACAATATCTATGTCATGAACTTTATAACGGTCCAGTTGCATTCTTGGAAGAATATCTTTTACCTCACCATCAACTCTTACCTTTAAAAAACCCTGTCTTTGAAATTGCTCGAAAAATTCTCTGTAATGACCTTTCCTTCCTTTTACAACAGGCGATAATATCATTATCTTTCTTTGTGAAAACTTTTCTATAATATCTTCTAGTAGTTGGTTTTCAGAATATTTAATCATCTTCTCCCCTGAAATATACGAATATGCATCCGAGACACGTGCAAAAAGCAATCTGAAATAATCATATATCTCAGTCACGGTACCCACTGTAGAGCGGGGATTATTATTGGAAGATTTTTGCTCTATAGCTATTACTGGTCTTAATCCGGAAATTTTGTCAACATCCGGTCGCTTCATGCTGCCAATAAACTGCATTGCATAAGCAGAAAAGGTCTCCATATAACGTCTTTGTCCCTCTGCATAAATAGTATCAAAAGCCAATGATGATTTACCACTCCCGCTTAAGCCTGTAAAAACGACCAGTTTATCATGTGGAATTGATAAATCAACTCCCTGCAGGTTATGTTCTCTGGCATTAACTACTTCAATGCTTGACAAAAAAGACTCACCTTCCGGAGAAACTTCATTCTTAATATATTCCTGACTATCAATTAATTCCATAATAACAACAACGCAACATTAAAAAACTTAACAAATGCTTACCTGACCCTATTGCAGATACATGCAAAAATAAGATTAATGAGGTGATAAACCAATAAACGTGACAAAATAATTTAAGTGTCTTTCTATAATAAGTTTAATAAAAGAAAAGGTAAAAGTTATGTTCGAAGTCCACAATCGACAGTCTACAGTCAATATCAGTTCATAGTTTACAATCGTTTTGTCGACTGAAGAGTGCAGACAACAATTATTTTCTTATTATTTTGAAGAATGCCCAAGAACAAGCTTTATTTGTTATCGTTGTAATTACTTCCTTTATCAGGAAAATGCTTTTTGTAAAGAAGTTCATCAGGAAAGGGAATTTTTATATAAAATATATTTTTCCCTTTATTAATCAAGCTTGGTTTTCTGAGCCAGGGGTTGTATTCTTTAAGAATTTTATAATTAATGCCTTTGTCTAATGCAAATTGAGCCAAATCTGTAACAGTAGAATCAACAACAACAGATTCTGTTTTGACAATCGGATATAAGTCGGAATCTTCAAAATTAAAACCATATTTTTTTGGATTTTCAAAAATAGTTTTAACAGCTAAAATTCTGAATACATATCTTGCAGTTTCAGCATTAAAAAGTAAATCGTAATAGTTATTAACTTTTTGAGTTTTGATTGTATTTCCCAGACCTATATCGCCCATATTATATGCAGCTGCAGCCAACGTCCAACTTTTAAAAATGCTGTATGAATTTTTTAAATATTTGCATGCTGCTTCGGTAGATTTTTCGAGATGATATCTTTCGTCAACTTCATCATTAACAATTAATCCATTTTTTTCTGCAGTACTTTGGATAAACTGCCAGAAACCTGTCGCTCCTGAAGGAGAGACAACATTAGCGAAGCCACTTTCAATTAAAGCGAGGTATTTAAAATCATCGGGGATATCATTCTTTTTTAAAATCGGTTCAATAACAGGGAAAATCCTGTTTGCTCTTTTAAAAAATAAAGATGTTTGTGATTGCCAATAGGTATTAATTAATAACTCCCTGTCCAGGCTTTCTCTTATATCAAGTCTTTCCAGCGGCACTGCTTCTCCGGCAAAATCAAGCTTTTGAGGTATTTCAACAGCTAAATTCTGGTATATTTTATTGTTTTCTGCATTGCATCTTAATACTAAAGAAGATGCTCCAAAAAAGGGAAAAATACAATAGATAATAATAGCCTGCGACAATATTAAAACAACAATTTTCCTTAGCGTAAGCATTCTATATATATCAAATAATAGGTTGAAAAATAAAAAAAATATTTTTAGTCTGTTCTGTTCATTAAGGCAATTCTAAATAAAACAGCAAACAAACATATGAAATAAAAAGAGTAAACAATAGTGTGAATTAACGCCCAATGAGAAATAAATAATATTGTTAATACTAAAATATTAGAAATCATTGAAATGCCTGCAAAAACAAGAGCAACCTGACTACATGATAATCCCCAATAAGCTAAATGATGTGTTGTATGATCTTTACCACCAATAAAAGGAGACTTTCCCTTTGATATTCTCTTTATAAATACTGTTGTTGTATCTATTATAGGAAGTGAAAAGGCAATCAATACCATAAAAAATTGTTTTATGCCTAATAAATTTCCATAAAAGTCTTTTCCGTTCCAAAAAAATGATATACCAATAATTGCAAGTAGAATACCTAAAAACTGGCTGCCTGTATCACCCATAAACATTTTTGACGGGTGCCAGTTAAAAAAAAGAAAACTTATCAAAGCACCAACCAAACCAACAATTACTAAAAAATTAGAATCAGCAAAATCTCCTAATATAAATAAACGCAGTAAAGATAACAACAAGATAAAAAGAGCGACAATAGTAGCAATAGCATCCATATTATCAAGCATATTGATAGAATTCATTATTCCAACTACCCAGAAAAGAGTAATGCTATAATTAAGAAAATCTGATGAAAACATCTTGATATAATTTCCTGTAGCGATTAAAATAATGCCACATAGAATCTGTGTAAGGAATTTGATTATTGGTTTTGTATTATAAGCATCATCAAAAAGACCCAGTGTAAATGCAATAATAACAGAAAGAAATATTCCTATCAACATTAAATTATTAGAAGATTGTGAATCGAAAAAAAACCTTATAAAGACCAAGCCGATAAGATATATTATAAAAAAAGTAATACCCCCTAAAGCAGGTTTAGCAACATTTGACCACCTTATCAAATTATTTGCATCATTTCTTATACCCAATGTGCTGGCAAACTTAAAAAGGAGAAAATTTAGAACTGTAGCTAAAAAAATAGAAAACAAAAAGAAAGAAGCATATAACACCATCAGATATATCTGATTGTTTTCTACATTAAACATAACAGGGTCGTTTTAGTGAAACACATTAAAAATAACATATTTAAATTCAAAAAACAAGAAATATTTTAATAATTTTCAAATAAAGGTGCTTTTGCATCTTTCTCAGACACGATTGGATTTTGAATTCCCCAGTCAATTGCTAATTTTGGGTCATTCCATAAAATAGAAGCTTCAGAGTCTTTATTATAAAATTGAGTGCATTTATAAAAAAATACTGTTTTATCTTCAAGGGTAACAAAGCCATGTGCAAAACCAGTAGGTATAAAAAGCATTATTTTATTAGCTTCCGAAAGAACTTGTTTAAAATGATTTCCGTAAGTAGGCGAGTTTTTTCTTATATCAACTACAACATCCAATACTGCCCCCTGAAGCACTCTAACTAATTTACCCTGAGCAAAGGGTTCTTTCTGAAAATGCAATCCTCTTAAAACATATTTATCTGACATGGATTGATTATCCTGTACAAAACTATCATTAATACCTAAATGAGAGAACTCCTGCTGATTGTAGGATTCATAAAAATAGCCTCTGTTATCTTCAAAAACTTTAGGTTTTATTATTAATATTCCTTTAAGAAATATCTCATTCGCTTCCATTTTCATTGAAAAAAAATTTTATTTTTTGCATAATTGTTTTCTTTATTTTCAATTCTTTCTCTTCATCATAATATCCATAGCCATATCCATAACCATATCCATAACCATAACCGTATGAATTGTCATAAGAATAATTTTGCAAGCCATATTTTGAATATTCAATATCAACTGAATTTAATATAATAGATAAATTTTTGACTTTGCTTCCCTCAACTAGTTTTTCAATATACTGAATAAATTGACGTTTAGAAAAGTTGGCTTTAAAAATATAAATTGGATAATCAGCCATTTGAATACTTCTCATGCCATCAATAACAATTCCAATGGGAGGATTATCAATGATAATATAATCATATTTTTCTTTCAGATAAGAAATCATTGATATCATGTTTTCAGTCTGAATTAATTCAGATGGATTAGGTGGTATTGGGCCTGCTGAAATAAAATCAAGGTTATCTACATGACTATTATAAATACACTCATCAACGCTTGTAATGCCAGATAAAATTGTGCTTATGCCCTTTTTATTTTCAACTCCAAAACCTAGATGGATCTTAGGCTTTCTTAAATCCATATCAATAACAACAACTTTCTTATATGAAAAAGCTATAATACATGCTAAATTAAAAGCAATAAATGTTTTCCCTTCGCCTGAAATTGTTGAAGTAATAGAAATAATTTTAGGTCCTGGCGAATCGTTGATAAACTGCAAATTAGTTCTGACAGCTCTTAGCGATTCAGCAACCAATGACTTGGGCTTTGAATCTACAATAATATGATTGATAGGAATATTTTTTTTATATTTTGGTATAACCCCTAAAATAGGTGCCTTTGAATATCTGGTTATATCTTTAGCAGAAATTATTTCATTTGAAAGCAAATATTTGACAGCAATAAGGATAAACGATAAAATAGCAGATAAAATTAATGTAATTAAATATATTCTAGAATGAATTGGCGAAATAGGTACTTTAGGAACAGATGCATTTTCAAGAATAGTATTCTGAGAAACAAAACCAGCTTTTGAAATTGTATATTGCGCTTTTTTATCTAGTAACTGATTATAATAATTTTCATTAGCCGCATAAACTTTTTGCATAATGGATAATTCTCCGGTATTCTGTTCCTTTATATAAGGACTCATTATTACATTATATTTTTTAAGTTGATTTTCAAGTTCTTTCTTTTTATCATTATCGTTATTTATAGCAATTATAATAGATTCTGAAAGTAATTTCTTCTGTACATCAATTAAAAAATTAATTTGTTTTATCTGAACATTATAAGCAGTTACATTATAAAGCAACAATTCTTTTTGCATAAGCAAACCCTGAATAGCACTAAGAAACCCAGATACTGAGTTTTGGATTTGGCTACCAGCAACTAAAGCATACATTTCATAAACATCCATATCTTTACTTTGCTTAATAATGTCATCCAGATTCTGTAGTCTTGAAATTTCAATTTGTAATTTTGAGATTTCATTTTCAAATTCTGTTACGTGCGAAAAAGCTTCTGTTACTGGTTGAACAACTGAATCAATATTATTATTCTTTTTATATTCTTGAATTGCAGCCTTGGTTTCAAACAATTTCTTATAAAATGTTTCTAATTGAAAATCAATAAAGCTTAATATTTTATCCGTGCTTTCTGCCTGCCTTTCTACATCATAAAGATTAAACTCCTGTGCAATAGAATTAACAATATCAGCAGCTTTAAGTGGACTTTTATCAGTAAATGAAATTGTAATAGATTCTGCGTCTGGATTAAGGACACCGATAATCAATCTGGATAAGCAATTATTAACAATTTTTGATGGATCATTTATTATAAAAAAATATTCATCCTTGTCTAAAAATAATTTTTTCTTAAAATATGTTGGGTCTTTTAACTTTATAAAAATGTCCATATCTTCTAGTCTGGCAGTGTCTAACAAAGAAAATTCATAATTATGACTATTATTATCAAGTAAATACTCAATGCTTGCTCTGCTGTTGGATATAAAATTTATATATATTGGAGCACTATATATTTGTTGATTTTTAACATTACAATAAACCTCATAATGGTTGCTTTTATACAACTCAGTATTAAGAAATCTTCCTTTCCTAAAATAACTAATATTGAGTGGTAACTTAGAAAAAACTCTGTTAAGAAACATAGAAGAACTTAATAATTCAACTTTTTTAGATAAATCAATATGTGTTCTTCGTCCGAAAACCGCCAGGCTCATTTCTTCTTCTGCTTGAATTTGAATAGTACTTTTAGCAAGATACATAGGATAGGTATATCTCAAGTATAAAAAAGATGATGTAAGAGAAAAAGCAAAAATGATAAGAATGTAAAGAAAGTTTTTTCTAATAATTGCAAAAAGCAGCTTTAAGTCAAATTCATCATTAAGAAAAGATATTTTCTGTGCAGCCATTATACAAAAATCTATTTTTTAACAAGAGTGTATATTAGAACAAGTGTTGAAAACAAAGATAAATATGGAGTTAGAGCATTCATAATTTCACTAGAAAATCTATTTCGTGGAGTAATATAAATTATGTCGTTTGCTTGTAACACTATATTCCCTGTGTTTATGCTCTCTAGTCTAGATAAATCAATTAAGAAAAAATAAAATTTATTATCTATCTGCCTAATAAGTTTAATACGATGTGCTTTAGCATCTCCTACTCCTCCTGTTTGAGCAATAAGTTCCCAAATTGTCATTTTTTCTCGAGGCAGATTAACAACAGAAGAGCTATTGCCACCTCTGAAAACAAAAACTTTTCTATTTGTAATATTAACATTGCTAACAAATGGTTTATTGTAAAATAAAGAATACTTTTCCTCTAACAATTTTTCAAGTTCTCTGATAGTAAGCCCTACCACAGGTGTTCTTCCAAAAATAGGAAATTTAACTGTGCCATCAAACTCAACTTGATAAGAGCCACCTGTGCTTCCACTGCCTCCACCACTAACAGCGCTACCAACAGAAGAAGTTCCATTACTAATCAAAGCTTCTCCATCATTAGATGAAATACTAAAAGAAATATCATCATAAATGGCAATTCTGTACATGTTATCTTGCTTAATTAAATCCAAACTTGAGTACTTTGGAAAGGTTCCCATCCTAAGCATTAAAGATGGATTAAAAACCCTGCACGAAGAAAGGATAAAAATTAATAATATTAAAAAAATGATAGAATTTCTTTTCATTCTTATTATTAAAAAAACAAAATTAATTATTATTATACATCTTTTTGAAAAAAGAGTTTCTCTTATTAACTAATTTTAACCAATTTTCTAATAAATATCTTGTTTTCTTCTGATATTTTTAAAAAATAAATTCCCTTAGAGATTTCATCTAAGTTATTGATTGTAATGGTGTTATACCCAATAACATTTTTGAAGTTTTTTATAGAATAAATATTTCTGCCACAGAAATCATAAAGCTCAACAGTTACTAAATGTGAATCGTTTTCTATATAATCCAAAGAGATCCAATCTTCAAAGGGATTCGGAAAGACTGTAAAAAAATAGTCCTTTTTATTTTCATTAATACTTGCGCCTGCCAATAACTGGTGGGCAATTGCGAAATTTGGAATGCCATAACCCAATAAACTATCAGGATTGTTGTATTGACTAGCACTTTTTCTTATAGCTTCCATAAGCTGCATATTGGTAGCATTTGGATTTGCCTGCCAGAGACAAGCCACAGCACCCGAAATAATCGGGGCAGAAAAAGAAGTTCCATTACCAGTCATAATACCACCTTGTGTTGAAGCCACAACAGTATTAGCACCCTGAGAAACAATATCTGGTTTAATACGTCCATCAAAAGTATTACCTACTGAACTAAAAGGGGCATAGCTTCCATTTTCATCAACAGCCCCCACCGTCAAAACACTATCTGCATCGGAAGGAACAAGGATGCGTTGCCACGGTGTTTGTGCTGAATTACCTGCACTATTAACGACTAAAATACCTTTTGAAGCGGCTATGTTAGCACCTCTTGAAACCACAGTAGTAGAACCATTCAAATCAGCAAAAGTGTGATTTTGTAATGAATCATCAAATATAGAATAACCTAATGAAGAATTAATAATGTCAGCGCCAACACTGTCGGCAAATTCTGCAGCACTTACCCAGTTGTATTCTTCAATAATATACTCAGTATCACCATTTTCCGGCCTAAGCAACCAAAAACTTGCCTTGGGTGAAGTACCTATCAGCTGACCGGGTATATTTCCTGCCATTAGTGATAATACCATCATGCCATGAATATGTTCACTATATACATTTCCACTATGATCAACAAAATCTTTAACCCCCAATATTCTGTTGTCATTTCTCAGACTGTCGAAAACTACCATAGTGTCAACATTATTAAAACCGGCATCAAGTTGCGCTATTATGATGTCCTCGCCATGATACCCAAGATTATGCAAATAATCAAGACCTATCATTTCAATTTGATTAGCAGAATAGCCATAGTCGTAAGAATCTTTCGATTTTAGCTTTGGCTTTTTATTGAGAATTTCCAAAGAACTATTAGTGTATAAATCATTTTCAAATTTATTATTCCTTTTACTTTTTGAAAGTAAAGGAGCTACAGCTTTAACATTCTGTACAAAAGAAAAAGCATTAATATTTACCAGGGCAATTGAATCTGAAGTTAAGATAGTTACACCATTCAACCATTTGGTTATATTCAATAGGGTAACATTTCCTGCCGCTAGAATACTATCAATGTAAGATGGATTAACGGGCAAATCTCTTTCGTCAAGACTGTATCCTTGTTTGGTTCTTCTGTCTAAAGCTCTTTGCGAAAGAAATACCAAGGGACTAGATAGTGTATAGGGTGAATTATTTTTATCAGTAAATTGAATGTAATACTTTGTTGGAACTATTTGAGAATAAATATTAACACAAAATAAAATTAACAAAAGATTTAAAAATAATTTTAATTTCCCCATGAAATTGCTTTATAATTATAATCAAATCCACTTGTTATAGTTCCATCAGCTTGTTTGACAAGGTTAGTGTATTTTCTGTAAATATTACCAATATGGTTAGCATATACTTCCTGTCCAAATATATTTGTAAATAAAGTCAATTCATTTTCGTGTTGTACAACAAGACAAGAATCAAAGCTAAGCGAATTTAAACTATAAGCTGAATGAATATCCTTGAATTCGTACTGAATCTCATCAAGTGTATTTGCTTTATTGCCATCCCATTTGGCATTCTTTACAATTGGGAAAATGAGCTTAATATATCTTATATTTTCTTCAACCCTTTCGGCTGTCTTCTCAGTTCTGTTAGCAGCCCAAACATTTTTCAAAAGCCATGGTGAATTAGAATTATCTCTGTAATATCTCTCTATTCTCTGAGTTGGTCTACCTTCATTATCAGTAAACTCTGACTCAATAATCTCCTTAACCTGAAAATCAAAAGTATCAACTGTACTGGTAAAATCATTATAAGCAATAGAATCCACATCGTATATAACCCAGGTACCTATTTTAACAGGAAAGTAATCGTAATGTAAATCAACAATTTCTGTTTCTCTCTTGCAGGAAGAAAAAGCTAAAAGAATGAATAAAGGAAAGATTTTCTTTATTGACATAATAAAGTGTTATAAAAGTCAAAATTAATAAATTATCCTCAATTATGCAATATTTTTTTTATTATTCCACCACCAATAACATCTTTGCCATCAAAAAAAACAGCTGATTGACCTGGAGTAATAGCGGCAACTTTTTCCTTAAAAACAACCTTTATAAAATTGTCTTCAACTGGAAAAAGAGTTCCCATTGTACCTTTATCCTTATATCTAATTTTTATTAATGCTTCCAGACCTTGTGAAAGAACAGTATCATATTTAATTAAATTGACATCGGCAATCAACATAGAATTTTCATATAAATCATCTTTCCACCCTAAAACAATATTATTGGTTTCCGCAATAATTTCTTTTACAAACAAAGGATGACCAACAGCAATCTCAAGACCTTTTCTTTGTCCGATAGTATAGAATGGGAACCCTTTATGCTTACCCAAAATCTTGCCTTCAACATCTACAAAGTTACCTTCACCAATTTTAATATCAATATCGGGAACATTATGTCTTAAAAAAGAACGGTAATCATCATCCGGTATAAAGCAAATTTCATAACTTTCTTTCTTTTTTGCAAGGTTATCAAAACCTAATTCAACAGCCATTTCCCTTACTTTTTCTTTAGTAATTTCTCCTAAAGGAAATAAAGTTCTTTTGAGGTTATCCTGCGATAATTGCCACAGAACATACGATTGGTCTTTTTTCTCATCTACGCCACCAGAAAGTACATATCTATTGTTTTCTAATCTAATTCTGGCATAATGACCGGTGGCAATAAAATCACATCCTAATGCATCCGCTCTCTTAAGAAGAGCTTTCCATTTAATCAAAGCATTACAAAGCACACAGGGATTTGGAGTAAAACCTGCAAGATACTCAGAAATAAAATTTTTAACTATATTGTTATAAAACTCCTCTTTAAGGTCAAGAATATAATGGGGGAAACCTAATCTGACAGCAACAGCTCTGGCATCATTTATAGTGTCTAAATTACAACATCCTGTTTCCTTTTTTGTATTGCCCGAAAGTGCATAATCCCATGTTTTCATTGTGATACCTACAACTTCATAGCCCTCATTATGCAGCATTATAGCAGCAACGGAGCTGTCAATGCCTCCACTCATCGCCATCAATACCCTACCCTTAGTCATCTTGCCTTATAAATTCCTCTGTCGACTTTAATTCTCCTTCTTTCCTAACTTCCTTTTTTGTAGCTTTCCCATTCTCATCATATTCCTCTGTTGATTTTAATTCGCCATCCTTCCATACTTCCTTTTTAGTGGCTTTTCCATTTTCATCAAATTGCATCCAGACACCATCTTTAAAATCATTAATATACATACCGGACATAAGCACCTTGCCCTTTTCAGGATAATAAAACTTAAACAAACCATTCAGCTTACCATTTTCATAAGTTGTTTCCAATTTTATGGCACCATCTGAAAAATAATTCATTAACTTACCGTTCTTTTGCCCATCTTTCCACTCAACTTCTTCACTTATAACGCCATCTGAGTAATACGACTTTGAAATTCCATCTTTTTTAAAATTTTTATAGAACTCTTCAGAAATAAGCATGCCCTCCTCATGATAGAATTTCCATAAGCTATCCTTTTTCTGATCCAAATACTTACCTTCAGACATTTTTTTTCCATTATTAAAGAAGTGTTCAGCATAAGATATATTAGGATTGCTTGTATATTTTAAAATGGTTTTCGTTTTACCATCTTCATAATAATATTCAAACACACCTTGTGGCTTGTCATTTATAAATGAACCTTTGTATTTCAATTTTCCACTAGGATAATAGCCTTGCCATGAACCTTGTTTGAGCCCTTTTGCATCGAGTTTATTTATTTCAGCCGGCTGCGCATTTATATTCTGAAGAAGAAACAGGCACAGAATAAAACCAAATATTTTCAAAGAATTATTCATATTATTTTTTTGAAACATAATGCAAATTTATTTCAAATATAACTTTAAAAGGCACAATTTTATTATTTTTTTAAGGGCATTTAGGAATTTTGGTATAAAGGTATAAAGGTATAAGGGAAAAGGGGTAATAATTTATTCAATAATTCTTAAAAAGTTTTATAGTAGGGGTTTATTTACAAGTGGTTTAAATGTAAAGAAAAGTCATATAATGACTTAAAATAAAAGTCAATCAATTTACTGTTGTTTTTGACATCTGTTTTATCAGAAGAAACAAACACCGTAAGCATTTTTAATCTTTTACCAAATTGCATATCAGTAAGAGAATCGCCAACCATCACAGATTTTTTAAAGTTTACATTGGGATACTTTTTCCTTGCAGATAAAGCCATGCCTACATTGGGTTTACGCAAAATACTATTATCTTCTTTTTTATTGGGACAGTAAAATATTTCGTTTATTTCAGCACCCGCTTTAATAAGGTCATCAGTCATATTTTTGTGTATAAGCTCTAAGTCTGAAACAGTCATAAGTCCTTTACCAATACCTTGTTGATTGGTAACAATAAAAGTGTATTTAAAAATTTTATTTAATGATTGAATTGCCTGAGGTACATTTTCAATAAAAACAAATTCACTTGTCGTTTTTACATAATCATTTTCGGGTCTTTCGTTTATGACACCATCTCTATCTAAAAACAAAGACCATTCTTTGTCAATATTTTTTAGGCTTCTTATCATCAGACCTTAAAAAGTTTTTCTTCTACCAATTCGCAAATAATATGACCCATAAGAATATGGCACTCCTGAATGCGTGGTGTATTTCTAGTTGGTATTTTAATGTTAATATCGCAAACTGCATTCATTTTCCCACCACCCTGTCCAGTCAGACCAATAACAGTTAAACCATTATTTCTGGCAGTTAAACAAGCCTCAACAATGTTTGTCGAATTTCCAGAGGTAGAAATAGCTATTAAAACGTCTCCACTGATACTATTAGATTCTAATATTCTTGAATATACTTTATCGAAAGAATAATCATTGGCTACAGCTGTCAGATAAGATGTATTGCAATGCAGGGCTTCGGCATACAAAGGTTTTCTTTCTATTTTAAAGCGACCTGTAAGTTCAGCTGCAATATGCTGAGCATCAGCAGCACTGCCACCATTGCCGCATAACAACACTTTTCCATTGTGCTGGTAACAATCTACAATAGCATCAACTGCACGATGGACATTATTAATAAATGTTTCATCTTTAAGTATTTCTTCATTTAATGCAATAACTTCTTTGATAAAATTTTGTATTTTCATATTTTAGAATGTTCTGTTAAGAATAGCTTCAGCATAATTTTTCCAGCTCATATTTTGTGAACTGGTTTTCACATTTTCTTTTGGTAAAGGGTTATCAATATAATGCAACATTGTTTCAGCCATCGAGTCTATATTGCCGGCTTCAGCAAGATAGCCATTAAAGCCATGTTTTACAGTTTCGGTAAAATGCCCTACTTTGGTAGCCACCATAGGCAGTTGGAAGTTGTAAGAAATAGATTCAACGCCTGATGGTGTAGCAGTGATATAATACAATACAATACAATCGCTTACCTGAAAATATTTGTGTACATCCTCGTTAGGTACAAACTTGTTTATAACAATAACTGCATCTTGCAAATTATATTTTTCAATAAGTGATAGCGGATTGTAATTTCTCTCATCATCTGTTTTCTTGAGAAAAAGTGATTTGGCAAAACCAAAAAGGGTGCTTTTAATCTTAGTTGAGAGTTTCTTATTATCCAATGTTTGCCAGAACGACTCTCCTACCACAAGTAATGACACATCGTCTCTTTTCTCTCTGACCTTTGCAAACGCTTCAATGACATTGTGAAGACCTTTGTATTTCCTTATAAAACCAAAAAATAAAAATACATGTTTTTTTAAGTTCAGTTCCTTTTTGACAGCTTCTTTATCCAAATTATTGTTAGGTTGAAACATGTCGTATATAGGATGGAAAAGTTTTATGGTAGTATTATCGGGAAGGTTAGCTCTTTGCCCGGTTTCAGTAACAATAAATGATTTTTTAGGAAAAATTTCTTTTAGTTCATTAGCCGTTTGAATACAATGAGTAATATAAGTAGAAGCTGATTTTACACCATATTTGGTCATCTTCTGATCTAAAGAACTCCCTTCCTTTTGTTTTACAAAATGCATATCGAAGATGACTTCAATGTCATTGTGTTTTTTGAGTCTTTGTGCGATATAGCCCAGAGGAATGCCCTGAATGGCAATAGCCCACTGAAAAACAACAATCTGAGGGTTTATACTTTTAATTAACTTATAGGTCTTATGCCAAGAAAAGGGATTGTTGTAATTAGTAACGTAATGCACTTTTATTCGCGTTCCTTCTAATTGGTCTTTGCGACTGCTACGGTCTATAAAATCGCGGGGAATAAGGGCAGGATACTGCTGTGTCCAGGAAACAATATGCACTTCGACATCCTCAAATTTATCAAAAGCTTTAGCTAAAGATGTATTATAATTGGCAATACCACCTTTGAAGAGAGGTCCTGGTCCGAAAACTACAATTTTTCTCATTCCTTGTCAGCTGTTAATAATTAAATACTAAAAAGCTGTCAAATATACAAGTTTTTTTCAAAACAGCTTTGTTGGACATTCAATTTGTAATGAAAAGCTTTGTTGATACAGGCAGAGTCTTAAGCCAGCATTTAAATTTATTAATTTAAATCTTCTGAGCAATCACTTGACTCAAACCTGACTCAAATTCTAATCTTGAAATATTTTTAAATCCTGCAGTATTCAACATTTCAGTAACTTCCTGATCTGTAAAGCAATCTCCGGCTTCAGTTCCGACGAGCATATTTATTGCAAAAACAGCTCCGGATGTGGGTTGTGTTCTGTCGTTGTTCATTATCCAGTCCTGAATGATAATCTTACCATTTTTATTTAATGCGCTAAAACATTTTTTGATTAAATCCTTATTTGCTGCCAACGAATTGCTGTGAATAACAGCTGACAAAAAGACCAAATCAAACCCTTTGGGTAAATCATCTGTTGTGTAATCGCCTGTAAATGTATTTACTTTACATGTAAAACCTTCTTTATCAATAAATTTCTTAGTTATAGGGACAACATTGGGTAAATCATAAACAGTGGCTGCAATTTCTGGTTTTCTGCTAACAAATTCCATCGAATAGGCACCGGAACCGCCACCAATATCTAAAACAGATTTTATTCCAGTCAAATCAATAGAAGCCAACTGTTGTGGCGCCTGCTTTATGGCTCTGTCGTGCATGGCATTAATAAACGGGAAAAGCCAGTCTTCACCCCTATCATTGATTTCTGAAGGATGGGCAGATTTACCTGTTTTTACAACCTGTGTAAGATTGCTCCATGTGTTCCAGAGATGGTTGGTATGCATCATACCTCCTAAATATTCCGGACTTTTTTTAGACAGAAATGTAAAGCTTTCAGTAGTATTAAAAAACAATAGGTTTTGCTTGGTAAGAAAACCTAAAGATACCAATGCATTGAGCAGACGTTCGCAGGCATTTTCATCCAGATGCAGATTGTTAGCAATCTGATGGTTTGTGGTACCTGATGCATCAATATTTGTAAAAATATCAAGTTCAAAACCACTTAATAATATCCTGCTTTTTTGAAAAGAAGAAGCAACTTCCCTGATTGTGTTTGGATTCATAATATTGAATTTAAATTATCACAAAAATTTTGTATGTAATAATCATTTTACAAAGTTATCATCATAAAACAAGTTTTTCTTAAAAAAATTGCATAAAACAAATATCGTTTTTATTTTTTTTGCCAAATAAAAAAATAAATATTATAGTTGAAAAAAGAGTAAAAAAGTAGTAATAAAATCAGAAATAGTATCACCTGATAAAGTTAGTAATCACTTTCTTTTCTTTCTGGGGAGCTTCAACAGAACCTGATGTAGTTTCTCTCATTTTAAGCAGCCATGCCATATTCTTACCGAGCATACGCATAATCTGTACACCCTCACCATCCTGTAAAACTTCGCCAGGGGTTCTGCCATGAATTACGTTCCAATAATTTGAGGTGGCAATTATCATTTCAGAGTAGTTGAGATAATGGTTCATGCTGTCAAAGGTAGCCGAGCCACCTGATCTTCTCACTGCCACAACGGCTGCAGCAACTTTATGGCGAAACAGACCTCCATTAGAGCTAGCCACATAAAATAAGCGGTCTAAAAAACATTTCATAGTACCTGCTATGCCCGAATAATGAACCGGTGAGCCTATGATAAGGCCGTCAGCTGCTTTAACCTGCTGTATCCAAATATTCATGTCATCGGTAGTAGTGCTGCATTTCTCATCTCTGTTCACAGCACAGTTATTACATGCCAGACAACCACGAATCATTTTATTGCCTATATGTAGAATTTCAAACTCTATACCTGTGTTAACGAGCTCTTCGCCAACAATTTTCAAAGCATGGAAAGTGTTACCTTCTTTATGAGGACTTCCATTTATTGCTATTACTTTCATAAAATATTAATTTATGTTATTTTAGAAAAAAAACTTAAAGGCTTATTGGGATAGCCAGACTATTTTATATAAATAAGTCCATTTATTACGTTAATAAATTCTTCAACCTCATCTAAAAGTGGAGTCACTCTGTTTTTGTCAAAGTCAATGAAATCAGCATAATCTGACTCTTGTCTCCAGTCGAACAAGTGTGAATATAATTTTCCATATTTTTTATCCACTCTCTGTGCTTTAACAAACTCGTGAAAAAATTTTGTTTTTACACCATTGTGAGTCTTTGCTTGTATCTTATTAGCAGATAATAATGCACTTACAATATAATAACAAGAGTAATAAAGTCTGCTCATACTTGCATTCCATCTGTTATTATTAGCTAAAACCCTGGCATCGATTAAAGTCTCATTAGCTTTATTAATACGGTATGCAATATAATCTTGAAGTGTACCTGTCATACTATTATCTTACCTTCTCTTTTAATATTAGCATAAAAAGGGGTATAAATATGCTTTGTTTCCCATTCTTGCTTTGAAAACACAAAAGTTGAGATAGGTTCACCTGTTTCCAACTCAATATCAAATATTTCCTCTCTAAAACCTTTTTCTTCCTCAAGACTAACAGTGGGCACATTAAGTAAAATCAGTATATCCCAGTCCGATTCACTATGTGCTTTACCTCGAGCTTTTGACCCAAAAAGAATAACTTCAGCTGATGGTTCTTTTTTTCTAATCCTAGTTCTGATAAGATTAATAATATTATTATCGTATGCTGTCATAATAACGCAAATATACAAAATATTTATCAATATTGGGAATGTATAAATTTTCTAAGACATTATCAGAAGTCAGTTTATTTTAGTAAGCAGAAAGTACGCTCTTTTATTTCTTTTTAGCTTTCACCTCTTGCGCCTTAACCCTGTATTCTTCAGCCTTTTCTTTATTACCCATGATGGCATAGGTCTGGGAGACATTCATATACAGTTCCGGCTTGTCGGGGTTTATTTTCATGGCTTCTTCAAAAAAATGAAGTGAATTTGGAAAATCCCTTTTCATGCCATAGGCGATGCCAATATTTTCAAGATTAGAAGCATCGTCAGGTTTTACTTTATATGCTTTTAAGAGATGCTCTAATGATTTATCTAAGTTATTGTAAATTTTACCATAAAGCTCTCCTAATTTACTGTGTGCATCATAAAACATCGAATCTTCCTTAAGTATCCCAAACAAAATGGTCATAGCACTATCAATCTTATTTTTACCCTCGTAAGCACGCGCTAACTGGTATCTGTTATTATGGTTTAAAGGCTCATACTTATTCAGCTTATAAAAAGTGCTGATAGAGGAATCGTAGAAACCTTTGCTGTTAAGCAATTGGGCAAGATGTGCCATGTTGTTTAGCGCGTCTTTATTCTTAGGGGCTATGTTAAGCGCATTCTCATAACAAACAAAAGCTTTATCAAATTTCTCAAGATATAAAAAAGCGTTGCCATACAAAACCCACCCTGCTACATAATGAGGATGTATCTCAACTCCATGACTCAAATACTTAACTGCGCGGTTAAGATATTCTTCTTTCTGTACAGGGTCGGCAATTTTCTGCGATTCTTCTATCAGCACACCCCCTGCAGAGACATTGCATTTGGCACTGTTTACAGACACATTAACATCGCTGGTAAAGAGGGTAAAATCATTTTTCCAGACCAGATTACGGCTGATGGTTCTTACAGCATACAACATCATGATGATGAGCATCACTATGCCAATATAAGAGTTCATCTTTTGTTGCGTAATTTTCAGTTTCGACACAATATAAATGATAGCATAGGCAATTAAAATACAGAAGCCAAGCAAAGGCACAAACATAAAACGCTCATTCATAAATGTACCAATATTAAACACCATGTTTGAAGCTATAGAAAATGTCATCAGATAAACAGCAGCACAGAAAGCAGGCAGTTGTTTCTTAATACAACCCCATACTGCATAAATTATTAAAAACAGATAAATAAACAAAGGTAAAATAGCTTTTACAGATGACCATGAAACTATTTCAATTTGAAAAGGATAATAATCGTGGGTAAGAGGGTGAGGGATAATTAACAACTTAAGGTATATCCCCATAGTGTAAAATATGGTGGCAAATTTTTGAGCAACCGTTGCATAAATAAATGGATTATTGAGCAATTCCTTTTCAACACCTATGTTGAGCTTAAAACCCAGAACTGCAAATCTAAGATATATAAACACAACAGCAGCAATACCTAAAGGCAACATAGTAATAATATAATCCTTGATTTTAGGTTTATAAAAGAAATACAAGCATAGGGGAATTACACCAAGAAATGTAATGGCATTCTCTTTTGCTGTCAGTGCAAGAAAGAACAGGAAAGTTGCAACTATCAGATAAACATTTTTACGTTTATCAAAAAATTTAATAATGAAAAATAATACTGAAATGGAAAACAAGAAACTAAAAATATCGTCGCTGCCCTTTATATTGGCTACTACTTCGGTGTGCAAAGGATGTGCAATAAAAAACAATGTTGCCAGATAAGGCAGATACCTCAACAAGCCTTTGTAAGAAGCAAACAAACGCTTCAATACTAAAAGCAGCACCAAACAAGAAAGAGCATATAATAAAATATTTAACAGATGCCCCACAAAAGGCCTCAACCCAAAAATCTCATATTCGACAGCAAATACAACTTGCGAGAAAGGTCTGTACCTGCCACCAGTAAGCAGGTTTTTCTTCTCCCCAAAAAAGCCCACAAAAGAATCATTAGTAAGAATATCTTTTATACCCCCCACACCCTTTTTAGTAAAAGTATTTTCTGTTATAAGCAATCTGTCATCCAATGCAAACTGTAAAGTCAGCGTGTTACCATATAACAAAAATACCAATACAAAAAGCAGCAAGTATTGTAACCTGCTGTTTGATAAAATTTCTGTTAATAACGATTTTTTCTTAACCTCAACTATTTCTTTCTCGAATGAAACTGAGTCAACAGCATTTTTGTATTTCTTCTTTTTAGCCATAAGGAATACAACTTTTTAATATATATAAATTTTTCTGTTCTGAATCTTATTACTACAATCAACTGACAATATATAAAGCCCGGAATTCAAAAAGGAAAGATTCATCCTGTTTTGGTTACTTTCAAAGACCTTCCGCCCCATCATATCAAATACAGTTGCTTTAAAAGCTTTATCTTCAATAAGAATATTTACATCTTTTGTAACTGGATTAAAGAATATATTGTCCTTTTGTCCCATTTTATCTGTGCCAGTTACAACCTGAAACAACCACTTAAAGGCATCAGGGTACTCTCTTTTCCAGAACCACTCACTATGCTGACCGTCTGATTTAACCACTAAATTCATTTCTGAACTTGAATAACCTTGCTGAAGCATCTTATTCATTACTGCCTGGATGTCACTAACCATGGTGGTACTCTCATTTTGCCCTGCCACAAAATAAAATCGCTGAGGTTGAGAATGAGAAATGGTGTCGAGATAAAGTTGTAAAGTGTCTGAGAACCAGAAAGAAGGTGAAAAAATGCCTGCCTTGCTGAACACCTGGGGGTATTTAATGGCAGCATAAAAGCTTATCAGACCACCCATAGAGCTGCCCATTATGCCTGTATTTTCACGGTTTGGCATCGCTCGGAAATGTGAGTCTATAAAGGGCTTCAAAGTATTGGCAATAAAATCAACATACTGATTGCCCTCCCCTCCTCCGTACTGGGTATTTACCCATGGCGAATATTCATTCATGCGGTCTACGCTATTATCAATGCCAACAATTATTGCCGATGGTGAGAACTGCGGAAAAATAGCTTCCATTATACTGTCAACATTCCATTCGCCAAAAGCAGCATAAACAGCATCGAAAAGATTCTGTCCATCCTGCATATAAACAACAGGATAGTAATTAGTTGATGTAAAATAATCCTGCGGTAAATAAACCCATATCCTTCTTGCACGATTCAGCTGAGGAATAGGGAAATCCAAATCCAGTAAAAAAGTATTTCCCACGGAAGTGTGCCAGCCTAACATATCACTCCAGTTAGCAATCTGACAATCAATAGTCTGCCCACTGGTATATGTAAACGACCTGTTAGCCAGGTAATTCCCGTCAAGCTGGGTTTCAACAATATTCCAATTGCCACGGGTAAATTTATATTCTATCAGACTGCCTGCTGTATCTGTGATATTCAGCAAATAAGAGCCATCTGTCTGTTTAATCATCATATAGGCAGGATTATTAGCTGCCCATGAATTAACAGTGCCGCTTAAAAATATTGTGTCTGTCAGGGGTGTGTAATAACGGGGAACACCAGTAATGTGAATGGTAACCTGACTCCATATACTGGAACAACTGAAGAAAATAACTAAAAATAAATATATTGACCTTTTCAAAAATTTTGTTGATAAATTTCAATTAATATGTATTCCTTATTGCATCTCCTTTCTTCCAACTCAAGGCACTCCAAACTCTTTTTACGCTATGTACTTGAAGTGTAGTTCACTTCACTTATTCAAAATCAGTATATAACAAATACTTCCTCCTTATCTTTTTATAGTTATCAAGACCGGGTTGCCAAGTTTTCTTAATTTCTTCTTCAGACTTACCTTCCATTATCTGTTTTTTAAGTGCTGCGTTGCCGGCAAGCTTGTCAAAAGTACTATTGAAGAATTTATCCTTACTTGCAACATTTTCATAAGCTCCCATAATCCAAAACAAGTATAATTGTTTGTAGTTTTTAATAAAAAGTTCTGCAAAATCAGACAAGTCATACCCATAGCATTTCTGACCTTTTAATAGTGGGTCTTTAGTTTCCGGCACACTTTGAGGTGTAAATGTAAATGTTCCAGACTTTAGTTCGGGATGACCTACAACCTGAAAAGGCTTCTCTGTACCTCTCCCCACACTCATCATAGTACCCTCAAAAAGGCCAAGAGAAGGGTATAAATAAACTGCGTTCATATTAGGCAGATTAGGCGATGGTTTAGCAGGTAAAATATAATAATAAGTATGATTATAATTGTCAACAGTAACATACTTCAAGTCGCACTTAACACCGTTTTTAAGCCATCCCTCACCATTAATCATCAGGGCATATTCAGCAACAGTAAGCCCATGAACTATTGGAACAGGGTGCATGCCAATAAAGGATTTAAACTCCTTTTCTAATACAGGTCCATCAACATAAAAGCCATTAGGGTTAGGTCTGTCAAGTACAAGAAAAGTCTTCTTATTCTCAGCACAAGCTTCCATCACATAATGCATTGTCGAGATATAAGTATAAAAGCGCACACCTACATCCTGAATATCAAAAATCACAATGTCAACATCATTCAAATCAGTTGCATGAGGTTTAAAATCTTTTCCATAAAGAGATATCACAGAAATGCCTGTTTGCTTGTCGGTATAGTTTTCAAACTGCTGACCAGCCTCGGCTTCGCCTCTGAAACCATGTTCTGGGGCAAAAACCTTCTTAACATCAAAACCTGCCTTAATCAAACAGTCAACAAGATGTACCTTGCCTATCATGGAAGTTTGGTTAGCCACAACAGCTATTCTTTTACCTTTTAAAAGCGGGAAATACTGGTCTGTGCGCTCAGCTCCAACTTTTACATCATTACTTGTAACTGTTCTGTAAAGAATATTCCCTGCATTTTGAGCGAAAATAATCTGGTAATTGATTAATACAACAGAAAAAATCAAATAAAAATATTTTTTGTTCATAGTCTATATTTTGTTCAAAATTTATAATAGCTTTCTTAAATCAACTCTTTGCATCAATCATTCTATCCCTCTATCAGACACTTAAATTGTACCATACTTAGCTTTTCCAGTTATCAAAACACCATCTTTTACAACTCTGGGCACTCCAAACTCCAGGCACTCCAAACTTCTTCCTCTTTTTACCTTTCAATTTTCAAAAATAGTGATATTTTTGCAGTATCATTAAAAATATTTCATTTGAATTTAGAGTATTTTATTACCAAAAAAATTATCAGTAATAAAAACAAGAGCAGTTTCTCAAGAAATGCCATTTCTGTTGCAGTTCTTAGTGTGGCATTAGGACTTTGTGTGATGATAATTGCTGTAGCTATTGTAACGGGTTTTCAAAAAGAGATTGCCAATAAAGTAATTGGCTTTGGTGCACACATTCAAATCAGTAACTTTGATACAAACCTTTCACTTGAAACCCAACCTATTGATAAAAATAAGGATTTTTACACCACTTTAAAAAATAATCCCGATATAGAACATATACAGGCCTTTGCTGTAAAACCAGGAATCATTAAAACTAATGAGCAAATACAAGGTATTGTGGTCAAAGGGATTGGAAGTGATTTTAATTGGAATTTTTTTGAAGATAGACTTATTGCCGGTTCAAAATTTATAGTGAACGACTCTGTGACCAATAACAAAATTGTAATTTCAAGTACAATTGCTAAGATTCTTAAATTAAAAGTAGGCAGTAAAGTTCAGGTATGGTTTATTCAGAATCCACCAAGAGTAAGGGTTCTTGATGTAGGGGGTATTTACAATACTGGTCTTGATGAATTTGATAAGATGTTTATTTTAGCTGACATCAAGCATCTTCAGAAACTTAATAACTGGACAGAAAATCAGGTATCAGGTATAGAAATTTTTATTAGGGATTTTAATAAGCTAGACGCCGTTAACGAATATGTAAATAATGAGATAAGTTATAATTTGCATTCAAAAACAATAAAAGAAATTTATCCTTCTATTTTCGACTGGTTGGACTTACTTGATATGAATGCTATTGTTATTCTGGTAATTATGTTGTTTATAGCATCCATAAATATGATAACTACGCTACTCATCATTATTCTTGAACGTACAAACATGATAGGTATTCTTAAGGCAATGGGTGCAAAAAATGTAAGTATAAGAAAAATATTTCTATATTATGCCTCTTTTATACTCATCCGAGGCCTTTTCTGGGGCAACCTTATAAGTATTACGTTATGTTTATTGCAAATGAAATTCGGCATTTTCAAACTGCCTCAGGAATCATATTTTGTCACAACAGTTCCTGTCAACTTAAATGTTGTACATTTACTGCTTCTAAATTTGGGAACAATATTATGTTGTTTATTAATGCTTATAGCACCCTCTTTTATTGTTACACGTATTACACCGGTAAGTGCTATTAAATATGATTAATATGCTAAATGTTTTTCAATTAAGCATACAACTAATTTGTTTTTTTAACGTTAGGTAAATTGTTGAATTTAGACAATTATTTTTTAACTGATGAATGTGATTAAAGACATACAGAAATTAAAATATCTTCTTATCTTACTTTCAAGCCTGTTTTCATTAACTGCTGTTGCTCAGAATAATGTAAAAGATACAAAACAGAATATTATGGGTGTCTCTGGTAATTTTTCTTATGAAATACCTGGAGGAGATCTTGCTTCAAGATTTGGGTATAATGGCAATGTAGGCTGTGGTTTTTTTACAAAAACCAAAAACAATTTCTTATTTACAGTTGAAGGCGGTTATATTTTCGGAAACAAAATAAAGGATGACAGCCTTTTTCATTTAATAAAAACTCATGATGATTACATCATTGATGGTGATGGCATGTATGCTGATGTACGTACTTATGAAAGAGGTTTTGTATTATGGGGCAAAGCAGGGAAAGTATTCCCTGTTTTAAAAGATAATCCAAATTCAGGTTTATTAATACTTGTCGGTGGTGGGTTTATGCAACATAAAATTCGCATTGAGAACCCTGGCAATACAGTACCACAATTAAAAGGCAACTATAGAAAAGGATATGATAAACTAAGCAACGGTCCTGCTTTATCGCAGTTCATAGGTTATATTCACTTCAGTGATAATAGACTTTATAATTTCAGAGCTGGTTTAGAATTCACTCAGGCATTTACTCAATCCCGTCGCAATTATGATTTAGACCTGATGGCAAAAGATACCAAAAAACGAATTGATTTACTCTATGGTTTTAAAATAGCATGGATAGTACCTTTTAATAGACGTAAGCCTGCTGAGTTTTATTATAACTAACAAGATTCATTAATCAAACTATCTCATCAATACAACACTTCCTGCTGTATTGTGTTTTTGGTCTGATCCTTTTAAAGAATAAATAAAAACATAAGAATAAGCATCCATAGGACAGAGCTCTCCTTTAAATTTTCCATCCCAGACAAAGCCTACATCTTTAGAGCTGAAAATGAGTTCGCCCCAGCGCGAATAAATATAAATCTCACAATAATCCAGTTCAGAATTACCATAGACTGAGAATTTATCATTCAATCCATCACTATTAGGAGAGAAGCTGTTTGGAAGAAAGACCAGTATTTCTTCCGGATTAAAATAGGCTATCACATGATCATTCTGAGTTAACAAAAAGGTTACTTCATCATTAAGATTATTAGGTAAAAGCACATGATTATTAGCCTCCCAATGCGAAAAAACACAATTATTCTTTGCTGTTTCTTTTAAGTCAATATTAGTTGGTGAGCTGTAGATTTCTGAATGCGACGGATTTATAATAACTGAGTTATTGAGTAAAACTTCACCTGAATATGGTGGCATAACATTAACGTCAAGGGTAATAAGAGCAGGTTGCTGGGTAAAATATGCAGTTATAGTATCATTGGATAAAACCAAAAATGAGCCAATAGGATTTGTTGTGCCGGGTAATATGGTGTGGTTCTGCAAAGTCCAGTGAGAGAAATTATAAGTAGCACCGGCTGTTGCTGTCAGATTAATATTCGTATTGATAGTATATACACCTGACCAAGGATAAGTTACCGGAGTAAATCCATTTACAGTTATAGTTCCCGAATTTGGAGGTTCTACTTTAAAAGTAAGGTTTTTGGGAGATACGACCTGAACAAAATGCGCAATAATTGTATCATTACTATTGAAAGTAACAGTAACAGAAGATGTGTTATTATTAGGACTTAATGTATTATGAAATATTTCCCAGTGGTCAAAAGCATATCCAGAGTTAGGTATAGCCTGAAGATTATTTTGAATACCCCCATAAAATGTAGAATTGAACGGGTAATTAGGAAGTACCGATG